>Ga0207864_1000233_pt1 | contig 85910 bp, 68 predicted proteins | sample HigsolmetaAR202D_FD_184834 | JGI IMG/M metagenome (GOLD analysis project Ga0207864, IMG submission 184834) | Ionic liquid and high solid enriched microbial communities from the Joint BioEnergy Institute, USA - AR20-2-D (SPAdes) (version 2) ...
CGCGCGGCCTCGAGGAGCTTCCCATCGCGCACGACGGCGATGACGCCGCCGTCGGCGAGCACGAGCAGCGAGCCGTCCAGCAGGCGAGTCGCGGCGTGGAGCGGGGGCAGATCGAGCGCGTCGGTCACGATGGTGATGCTCTCTCCGGCGAGCGTCGCGATGACGGCACGCGCGCCGTCCTTCGTGCCGCCGACGAGCACGAAGCGCTCCGGGGCTCCGTCGTCGGACGTCGGCGTCCCGTCGGGGATCGCCGCGCGGAACGCGTAACGGTCGAGCGCCACGCCCCACGGGACGAAGCCGCCGGTCGGCCCGAGGCGCAAGAGCGCGCCGGACCGGGTGAGCGCGAGCCAGGCCTCTCGATCCATCTGCGTCAGGGCGACGACGTTCGCCGCGACCTCGCGAGCAGGGGCGACCGTCCACTGCCCCGTTCGATAGCGCGCCACGGCGTCACGTCCCACGGCGAGGATCTCGCGGCCGTCGCGCGCGAACGCCGCGACGGACACGACGTCGATCGGGCAGCGCGAGGGCGAGATCCCCATCTCCCAGACGGCGGACGCGGGCGGGACGGCCCCGCCGCCGGCGAGCAGCGTCGGCGCGTTGGCGGTCGGCGGATCGACGCTGTGACGGGCCGGCGCCTCCGAGCCGAGCTTCATCGCGGGCGGCGCGGACGTCCGCATCGCGGCCGGCGTGCTCCGAATGCGCGTGAGCTCGCGTCGCAGGTCGGCCGTCTTCATCCTCGTGCCCGTGAGGATCGCGTGCACGAGGTCCGAGATCTCGGCGGGGACGTCGCTCCTCCGCGCGCCGAGCGGCGTCGGCATCCCCATCCACGCCTTCGCGAGCGAGTGCTTCGTCGTCGGGAAGGGAAGGCGGCCGGCGACGAGCTCGTACAGCGCGACCGCCGCGGACCATGCGTCCGCGTACTCGCCCTCGGTCGGTCGTGCCTTCATCCCGAAGGACCGGACCTGCACCATCGCGTGCGTCAGCACGGCAAAAGAAGGATGGCCGGTCGCCTGGTAGCAGTGCTCGAGCGAAAAATCGGAGGGCGATCCGTAAGCCTTGTGGATCGCCTCCGCGCCCCAGAGGAGCTCGTCGATGGTCTGCATCGCCGCGTCGACCGACAGCGGCGCTTCGCTCTCGAGGCGCGCGCGCTGCGTCCGGGAGAGCGGCTCCATCACCATGAACGGCGTGCCTTCGTGGGCGCCGAAATCGAGGACGCGGACGACGTGCTTGCTCTGCACGCGCGCGAGGAGGTCGGCGTGCCTCGTGAAGAACGCGTGATCGGCGTTCGGGCCGGCGACCTTGAGGATGCCGGAGACGCCGCTCTGGCTCTTCACCTCGTAGACGGTGGCGCGCAGCGTCTCCGAGATCCTCTTCACCACCTCCCAGCGCTCGATCCGCGCGCCCGGATCGCTCGGCTCGGGCGTGTGCGGCGCACCCGCGAGCTCGAGCGCCTTGCGCAGCTCGCGGAGGTCCGACGGCGGCTTCCAGGCCATCGTCGGAGCCGCGCGGCCGGCGGCGGGGAGCCCGTGCTCGAGCGTCGTACGGAGCACCCGCAGCGCCTCTTCGTCGGCCGCGAGATCGGGCCCCCGCCCGTCCGGGACGAGCAGGCGGAGCATGCACAGCCTGCCGTCGACGCCGTCGGCGAACATCAGGTTGTCGATCGACAGATCGCAGGGGCCCGAGCCATTGTCCCGCGCCTCGTGGGCCGCTGCCGCGAGCGCCACGACGAGCTCGATCGCGCGACGCTCCGAGAACGTCGACTGCGCGAGCGCCTGGCGCAAGGTCGGCCCGGCGAGCCGTTCGGCGACGCGATAGGGCCGGCCGTCCGGGAGCCATCCGGCGTCGTGAACCCGAGCGACGCACGGGCTCGTCATGCTCGCGAGCGCGACCGTGTCCCGCTCGAAGTCGGCCGCACGCTCGACCGCCGCGACCTTCAGCACGACGGGAACGTCGGGGAAGCGTACGTGCACGGCCGCGTAGATCTGCGCCCGGTCGCTCGCGGAGATGGTCGACAGCACGCGATAGGTCGCGTCGACCACGTAACCGACCGGGAGGAGCTCCATCGCGTCGGGCCGATATTCGCGTAGGGCACGGCGGCTGACAACCATGCCGGGGCCGGCTCGCCGCGCGTGCTAAGGTCGCCGCCGATCGCCGGCCCCACGTCCCGAAATGAGCGTCCTCTTCGAGCCCTTCGCGCTGAACAACCTCGTCCTGCCCAACCGTCTCGTCCTCCCGGCGATGGTGACGCGCCTCGCGGGCGAGGACGGGCACGTCAACGACGACATCCGTGCACGCTACACGCGGTTCGCGAGGGGAGGCGTGGGGCTCATCGTCGTCGAGGCGATGGCGGTGCACGGGTCGAAGAGCGGCCCTCTCCTTCGCATCTCCTCCGACGAGTTCAAGCCGGGGCTCACCGATCTCCAGAAGCGGATCCACGACGCGGGGCCGAGCAAGGTCGTCCCGCAGATCATCCACTTCCTCAAGATCTCGCGGTCGGGCTGGCGCCAGACGATCGACATGCTCTCCCTCGAGGAGATCGACGGCATCGTCGAGGCCTACGCCGCGGCCGCGGTGCGTGCGCGCGAGTGCGGGTTCGACGGCGTCGAGCTCCACATGGCGCACGCGTACACGCTCTCGTCGTTCCTCTCGCGCCTCAACCCGAGGAAGGACGAGTACGGCGGCGCCTCGCTCGCCAACCGCCTTCGCCTACCGCTCCGTGTGGTGCGCCGCGTGCGCGAGCGCGTCGGCCACGACTTCACCGTCGGCGTTCGCTTCGTCGGAGAAGAGTGCATCCGCAACGGGTACACCGTCGTCGACGCAGGCCCGATCGCCGTCGAGCTCGCGCGCGCGGGCGTCGACTACGTCTCGCTCTCGGCCGGCGGCAAGTTCGAGGACGCGCGCGTCATCCCGGGCGAGCCGCTCTACCCGTACACGGGCTACTCCGGCGACCGCTGCATGCCCGGGAGCGCATACCCGGACGGCGCGAACCTCTACATCCCCGAGGCGGTCCGCGCCGCCCTGCGCGCGGCGGGCTTCGAGACGCCCGTCATCGCGGTCGGCAAGATCGGCACGCTCGCGCTCGCCGAGCAGGTGATCGAGCGGAAGCAGGGCGACCTCGTCGGGATGGCGCGCGCGCTCCTCGCCGATCCCGATCTGCCGAAGAAGTGGCGGAGCGGCCGCGAGGACGCCGTCGTGCGCTGTCTCTACGGCAACGTCTGCAAGGCGCTCGACGAGAGCTTCCGTCGCGTCGACTGCACCCTCTGGCCGAAGAAGCTCGGGCAGGCGCCGGAGAGCGACGACACCATCCCGCCGTCCTGGCCGTCGACGGGGCCGAATCTACGTGCAGAGTGCAAGGACGGACGCGTGCTCCTCCGTTGGGACGCCGCGACCGACAACGAGGCGGTGTACGGCTATCAGGTCTTCCGCGGCGAGCGCGTCACGACGGGCGGAGCGCTCGTGCACTACGCGAGCGTCCGTGGCGTCTCGACGCGCTACGAGGACACCCGCGTCGTCGCGGGCGGCGAGTACCGCTATGCGGTGCGTCCGTACGATCTGGCCGGTAATCGCGGCCCGATGACGGAAACGATCACGGTGCAGGTCCCGGCGTGACGCGATCAGCGGCGCCGCGAACGAATGCGCCGCGCCACCGCCGCCACGCCGACGAGCGCCGCGACGACGACGCTCGCGGGCGGGCGCGCGCCTGCCCACCCGACCGCGCAGCCCGAGTCCTCTTCGGGCGGCGGGCTCGGCGGCGCGTCGCCGTAGCCCTCCGGCGGAGACCATCCGGGGTCCGGAGTAGGCTCCGGCTCGGGCGGCGACGGCAGCGGCCGGTCCGGGCCGTTGATCTCGACTTCGAGCGCGGTCGCGTTGGCCTGGTCGCCGTCCGTGTTGCCATTGCCGTCGCACGCGTTGCCGGCGGCGTAGATCGCGATCTTTCCTCCGTAGGGCGGCGCCGTCACCGAAAAGGTGTAGACCGCCACGCCTCCGTCCGGAGCCATCGGCGATGCGTGCACGATCTCGTTCTCGTTCTCGCGCGTGCCGCCGTCCGGGTCGCCGGTCATCACGGCGTCGTCTGCGCTGACGGCGGCGTTCATCCCCGTGATCGCGGCCGTCGTCTCGATGCGGAACGTGTAGGTTGCAAGTGCCCCCGCGTCGAGCGACGTCGGCCCCTCGAGCGTCACCGTCGGCGCGACGCCGCCTTGGTGGCAGCCGTTGCAGGTGCCGCCTTGCTTGCCGGATCTGCGCGTGATGCCGCCGCTGAACGGCGACGCGATCCCTGCGAGGCACACGAGGGCGAGGACGGCGGCGACCGATACGCCGAGCCGGGCGAGGGCGGGGCGAGGCATCAGCTCATCCTATGAGAAAGGTCGACCGGAGCGGAAAGGCGAGCGACCTCTGGCGCCGAGCCCGGTTTCCGTGTCGCGAGAAGATTTCACTTCTGCGGAAGTCCGCGGGTTTCCGGGGTTTCGGGCGATTGGATGATGCGATCCACCCACGAGAGCGGACGCGACCGGAGCAGAGCTCGGAGCGACCCGCCATCCTCGCGCGATCGCGTGCTGTATCGAACGGACGGACCGAAACCTCTGCGCGCATGGCTCGGTCCGTGCGTCGGTGCGCTTCGTGCAAGCTACACTGACGGCATGATGGGCTTGCGTGGGCTCGGTCGAGGTCCTGCGCGCACCTTGCGTGTCGCGGGTGTCGCTTTCGTCTTCTGCTCGTTCCTGATCGCCGGTGCTTGCACGTCCGAGGGCGGAGTCCCGAACCCGGACGGAAAGCCGGCGGGCGAATCGTGCGAGGACGACTCCGAGTGCCAGTCCCTCACGTGCAAGGACGGCAAGTGCACGCCCGTGACGGGAGGCAACCCGAAGGACGGCATCAGGAACGGCGACGAGACGGACGTCGACTGTGGCGGCCTGAGCGCGCCGCCCTGCGCCGACGGCAAGAAGTGCAAGGTCGCCGACGACTGCCAGAGCGGCGTCTGCAGCGGCGGCGTCTGCAAGGCTCCGTCGCCCGACGACGGGATCAAGAACGGCGACGAGACCGACGTCGACTGCGGCGGCTCGAGCGCCCCGAAGTGCGCCGCCGGCAAGTCGTGCGAGAAGCACGAGGACTGCGCGAGCGGGGGCTGCAACTACGCGAAGAAGTGCGCCGACTTCCCGAGCTGCACGCTCCACCACGGCGGCGACACCTGTGGGCCGGGCGAGACCGGCGATCCGGACGCGCAGCACGAGAGCTGCTGCGCGGTCGTCGACGACCCGCACACGGGGCTGCGCGTCGGCAAGTACTACGTCACCGCAGGCCGCATGCGCGCGTTCGTCGAGCGCTTCGGCGGCAACCTCCAGGCATGGGCCGAGACGGCTCCGAACTGGAACTCGTCCTGGACGAGGTTCTTGCCCTCCTCGATGGACGAGGCGTTGTACCTGCTCGGACCGTACAACAAGCGCGGCTGCAGCGTGCCGAACCAGGGAGGCCGGACGTACTGGCAGCCGCCGGTCGACGGAAGTCAGGACGAGCGGAGCGACTTCTCTCAGGACGTCCTCGACGAGAAGACGCTCAACTGCGTCACCTGGTACATGGCGCAGGCGATCTGCCACTTCGACGGCGGGCGGCTCATCGCCAGCAACGAGGCCTTTTCTCTGCTCTCGAATGGCGGGACCACGGCCTTCCCGTGGGGGAATTCACCGAGGTTCCAGAACAAACAGCAGAACGACCTCTACGTTCACTACTACAGCTACCACACGCCGAATCCGCCCGGCGACATGCGGGTCTCCGGCGGCAGTCCTCTCGACAAGGCCTTCTTCGTCCCGCCGCCCGGCCGGCGCCCGGGCAGCAACAACCAGATCGGCGTCGCAGATGCGCTCGGCAACGTCCTCGACTGGGTGAACGACGGATACAACGTCTTCGCGTGGACCGGCTCGTGGGAAGAGCACGGCGTACCGGGCATCGGCGTCGGGAGCCGCCAATACACGGACAACTGGCCTCCGAGCGGAAGGAACGACTGGCGAGACGGCTACTACGCGATCGGCGCTCGCTGCGTGTTCGAGTAGCGCTTCCTCTCGACGCTCACGACTCGGCCGTTGGCCCCGAGCGGCCGCAGCCCTTGTGTCCCGGCCCGGCTCGGGGGTACGAGAGCCGCCGTGACGACCTTCCCCGAAGACCTCAGCCTCGCACGCTACTTCCTCTTCGATCGCCTCGACGAGGGCCTCGGCAAGAAGACGGCGGTCCGCTTCGGCGACCGGAGCTGGACCTACGAAGCCGTCGCCGACAAGACGAAGCGCATGGCAGGGCTTCTCGCGTCCGCCGGCGTGCGGCGCGGCGAGCGCGTCCTCATCGTCCTGCCCGACGTCCCGCCGTTCGTGTGGACCTTCTTCGGGACGCTCGCGCGCGGCGCGGTCGTCGCGATGGGCAACCCGCTCGCGCCGCCGGAGACGCTCGAGTACCTCGTCGGCTACACGCGCGCGACCGCGATCGTGACCGTCCCGGAGGTCGCGAAGCGCCTCGCGCCGCTCGTCACGTCCGCGTCGAGCGAGGTGCAGGCGATGTTCGTCGTGCCCGACGCCGCCACCGGGAGCGATCCGGAGGCGCCGATCGGCGATCTGCCGTCCTCGGACAAGATCCGCGAGCTCGCGCCCGCGCTCGCTTCCACCGCGCCGGCGGAGCCCACGCGCGTGCATCGCGACGAGCCGGCGATCTGGCTCTTCACGAGCGGATCGACCGGCGAGCCGAAGGCGAACGTGCACACGAACCGCGATTTTGCGTTCAACACCGAGGTCTACGCCAAGCGGACCGTCGGCTACCGGCGCGACGACGTCACGATCAGCGTGCCGCGGCTGTTCTTCGGGTACGCGACCGGCACGAACCTGATGTTCCCGTTCGCCGTCGGCGCGACCACGTGTCTCTTCAGCGAGCGGCCGACGCCCGAGACGCTCGCGAAGGCGATCGCGGACTATCGCCCGACCGTGATCACGAACGTGCCGACGATGCTCGGCAAGCTCCTCGAGCACGACGACGAGCTCCGCAAGGCGGGCAAGCCGGGCCTCGATCTCTCGAGCGTCCGCTTCTCGCTCTCCGCCGGCGAGGCGCTCCCGGAGCCGCTGCTGCGTCGCTGGCTCGAGCGCTTCCAGAGCGACGTCTACGACGGCATCGGCTCGGCGGAGATGTTCCACATCTACGCGTCGAACCGTCCCGGGGACGTCAAGCCCGGCTCGCTCGGCAAGGTCGTCGAGGGCTACGAGCTCCGGATCCTGCCCGAGGACGCCGAGGGCCCCGGCGCGACGCCGTGCGCGCCCGGCGAGATCGGCGTCCTCTGGGTGAAGGGCGACAGCGTGAGCCTCGGGTACTGGCTCGATCGCGACAAGAGCTGGCGCACCTTCCACGGGCACTGGTGCCGTACGGGCGATCTCTTCCGCATCGACGAGGAGGGCTACCTCTACTTCGCGGGGCGCGCCGACGACCTCCTCAAGGTCGGCGGCCAGTGGGTCGCGCCGCTCGAGGTCGAGGAGTGCCTGCTCGAGCATCCCGCCGTGGCCGCAGCCGCCGTCATCGGGATCGAGGAAGAAGGCCTCGTGAAGACGAAGGCGTACATCGTCGTGCGCGCCGGGCACGAGCCGTCGCCGGAGCTCGCCACCGAGCTGCAGGAGCACGTCAAGACGAACCTCGCGCGTTACAAGTACCCGCGCGTCGTCGAGTTCGTCGACGACCTCCCGAAGAACGATCGCGGCAAGGTCGACAAGAAGGCGCTGCGCGCGCGCCACGCCGCGGGATCGCGGGCCGGATGATGGCGCGCCGTCTCGCCGAGCTCACGTACGAGGAGGTCGCGGAGCTCTGCGCCGCGTCGCGGGCGGTCGCGATCGTGCCCGTCGGCAGCGTCGAGCCGCACGGCCCGCACCTCCCGCTCGACACGGACACGACCATCAGCGAGACGTGCGCGATCCGCGCGGCCGAGCGCCTCGAGCAGGCCGGCGTGCGCACGGTCGTCGCGCCGACGGTCCCGTACGGCGTGACCGACTACGCGCGCGGTTTCGCGGGCGCCGTCGGTGTCCCCGCCGAGGCGCTCACGTCGTTCCTGCGCGCGATCGCCGTTCGACTCCTCGACACGGGCTTCGCCCACGTCTGCTTCGTGAACAACCACCTCGAGCCCGCGCACGACGCCGCCGTCCGTGCGGCCATCGCGGAACTCCCCGACGGCGCCGCGTCGGTGGCCTGCCCGCTCACGCGCCGCTGGGGCCGCACGCTGAGCGACGAGTTCAAACGCGGCGACTGCCACGCCGGCCGCTACGAGACGTCGCTGGTCCTCGCGGCGGGCAAGCCCGTCCGCGACGTCGCAAAAGAGCTCCCGACGCTCGGACTGAGCCTGAGCGACGCGATCCGCGCAGGCAAGTCGACGTTCACGGAGATCGGGATGGACCGCGCCTACACGGGCGCGCCGTCGGAAGCGACCCGCGAGGAGGGCGAGGAGCTCTACGAGCGGTTGGTGACGATGGTGGTGACGGAGATCACGGAGGCGCTCGCGAGACGCAGCGAGGGCTGAGTCGGCTGTCAGGTTTCGGCTCTCGGTTTTTCAGAGGCTCCAGGCTCCAGGAGGTTGTTGCAGTCGCACGCGTCGCAGTCGCACGCGTCACGGCGCGCTTCGTTTCTCGACAGCGAGCCAAGGGGCGGCCCGGTTCTCTCTCTGGAGCCTGGAGCCCGGAGCCTGGAGCCTGAGCGAGGCTCCGCCTCGCTCACATCGCCGGGCTGACGCTGCCGCCGGGGGCGGGCCGCCACCGCATGAGCCCCCTGTCCACCGACGCCCTTCCGCCGCCTGCGAGGAGCGTGACGAGGGCGAGGCCGATGACGAGCAGGTGGACCTCGAAGCCTTCGCCGGCCTTCGTGCCGGACCAGTTCATGAAATAGCCGTGCGGGGCGTGCACGGTCGCGATCGCGCCGATCATGATGGCGATGATCACGGCGGCGCCCACGCGGGTCAGCGCGCCGAGGATGAGCGCGACCGAGGCGAGGAGCTCGCCGATGATGGCCAAGAACGCGAGCGGGCCGGGGATGCCCATCGACAGGAAGGCTCGGTACGTCGCGGCGAAGCCGGCGCCGTCGAACCAGCCGGTCGTCTTCTGGAGCGCGTGCGGAAGCATGAAGAGGCCGAGCGCGAGGCGGGCGACGGCGGCGTGCGTGGTGGCGTCGGTCGCGACGAGGCGCTGGAGGAGCGAGCCTTCGCGCAGGATCGCGTGGGTTCGGGCGTGGCCGAGGACGTCATCCGTGTCTCCGGCAGCAGCTTGCGAGCTCGTCGCGCTCATCGCGGTACCTCCTCCGTGGGCGGCTGATCCACGCCCTCGGAGGGCTTCGAGATCACGGCGCGTGCCACGCGCTTCGGCGTCGGCCGGCGCGGCTTTACGACAGACCGGAGCGGCGGTTCAATGTCGGGCGTGAGCGACCGAATCATCCCGCGGAGAGGCGAGCAGCCGATCTTCGACTTCAACGCCGCGCGATCGTCGATCGTCGACGAGGTCGTCCATCGCGTCACCACGCAGACGCGGGATCCGCTCTTCGCGCTCAACGAGGCGGCGTACCTCGAGACCAAGCGCCTCCAGAACACGGGGCACCCCGACCTCGCCGAGTGGAGGGCGCTCGCGGCGCAGCTCGGCCGTATGACCGACGCGGAGCTGCGCGAGCGTCTCGAGGAGTACGCGAGACGGTACGCGTGGGACGTCGCGGGGAACTTCGACCGCCGCGTCTACAAATTCGCGTCGCGCGTGACGGCGCCGCTCCTCGGCGCGCTGCTCTCGCCCCGCGCCACGCTGAAGAACCTCCCCGCGTCGCTCGACCTGACGGCGCTCGACGGTCGCATCCTCGTCCAGGGGCCGCGCGAGCACATCCGCAAGCTGACCGAGATCGGCACGGTGGTGTTCGTGCCGACGCACCTGTCGAACCTCGACTCGGTCGTGTTCGGGTTCGCGCTCGAGCGTGCGGGCCTGCCGCCGGCCGTCTACGGCGCCGGGAAGAACCTCTTCACCAACCCGGTGCTGAGCTTCTTCATGCACAACCTCGGCGCCTACCGCGTCGACCGGCGCCTCAAGCACTCCCTCTACAAGGACGTGCTCAAGACGTACTCGTGCGTGCTGATCGAGCGCGGCTACCACTCGCTCTTCTTCCCGGGCGGGACGCGCTCGCGCTCGGGCGGCGTCGAGCGGAGGCTGAAGCTCGGCCTCGCGGGGACCGGTCTCGAGGCGTTCGTGCGCACGACGATGCGGGGGCGCACGCAGCTCGTCTTCTTCGTCCCGGCGACGATCAACTATCTGCTCACCCTCGAGGCGGAGACGCTCATCGACGACTTCCTCCAAGAGGAGGGCAAGGCCCGTTACATCATCGAGGACGACGAGTCGACGCGCATCGGACGCATCGCCTCGTTCATGAACAAGCTCCTCGGCCTCGATGCGGCGTGCGTCATCCGCTTCTCACGCCCGCTCGACGTCTTCGGCAACTTCGTGGACGACGAGGGCAGGAGCCACGACAACCGAGGGCGCATCGTCGATCCGACGAGCTACATCATCGGACGCGACGACAAGCCCACGCTCGATCCGGTGCGCGACGCGGAGTACACGCGCGAGCTCGGCGAGCGCATCGTGGACGCGTACAAGCGCGATACCGTCGTGATGGCCACGCACGTGGTGGCCGCCGCCGCCTTCGAGCGGCTGCGTCGCGCCGTCGGGAAGGCGGACCTGTTCACGGTGCTCCGGCATCGGGACGACGTGACGGTGCCCCGCGCGGAGCTCGCGGAGGACGTCGACCTCTTGATAGAGCGGCTCGACGCCATGGAGGCGCGCGGGCAGATCCTCCTGTCACCGACGGTGAAAGGGAAGCGCGGCGACGCCATCGTCGACGACGCGCTCCGCGCCTTCGCGGGCTACCACACGAACGAGGTGCTCGCGCCCCGCGGGGCCGAGCTCGTCCTTCGCGACACGCGGCTTCTCTTCTACTACCAGAACCGTCTTGCGGCGCACGGCCTCGCTTACGACGCCATCGCTCCAAGCGGGATGCGCCCGGCGCATCTCCGCTCCGGGCCGGCGCCGTCGGCCCCGAGGCCCGCAGAGCCGCGAAATCCTTCGCCACGCGGCCCGAACGTAGGGGTTGCATCGGCGGCCGGAATGGGCTCTGCCACTTAATCCAACCCCAGCGGCCCCGGGGCCGACACGGCCCTGGCGCCACTGCCTTTCCGTGCGCTAAGGTGCGCCCCGCTTTGAAGGGCGATTTCTGCCCGTTTTTGTCATGACCGATCCGAACACGCCCGACCCCAACACCCCTCCCGCCGCCGACGTTTCGTCGCCGCAGGCACCGGCGCCCGCGCCGGCGGAGGGCTCGAAGTCCCCCGAGACCGCGACCTCGACCGAGACCGCCACGGCGACCTCGACCTCGACCGAGGCCGCGCCTTCGAACGGCTCGAACGCGGAGGCGTCTGCCTCCCCGAGCGCTGCAGCGGAGGGCGCCTCGGCCCAAGAGGCTGGCTCCGACGGCGAGGGGGCTCAGGAGAGCGGCGAAGGGCAAGGCGAGGCCGCGAAGGCGGCGGACGGCACGCCGGCCGCCGAAGGCACCCCCGCGAAGAAGCGCCGCCGGCGCCGCCGGAAGAAGAAGTCCGCCGCCGCGGCCGCTCAGGCCGACGGACAGGCGGCCGAGGGAACGCAGCCGGCGGAAGGCTCCTCCGACGACGCCCAGGCGAAGGGCGGCAAGAAGAAGGAGCGCGCGGAGCGTGAGCGCCCGGCGTTCAACGTCGGCGACGTCGTCTTCGGAAAGGTCATCGAGTTCACCGAGGACGCGCTCTTCGTGGACCTCTCCGGCAAGGCGAAGGCGATCTTCGACCTTCGCGAGCTCCTCATCACGGAGGACGACGTCGAGGAGTACACGCGCGCGGACAAGAAGGAGGCCGAGGAGCTCGCGGCCGCCCGCGCCGCGGCAGCGACCGAGGACCCGACCGCGAGCGCACCTGCCGATGGTGCGGCAGCGTCCGCGGAAGCGGCCGAGCAGAAGGCGGAGGGCGAGGCCGGTGCCGCGCCCGCGGAAGGCGCTCCGGCCGAGGCCGCGCCCGCGGAGGGCGCCCCGGCGACCGCGGCAGCCTCCACGAGCGGCGAGGCTCCGGCGCCCGCGCCATCCGGCGAGGCTTCGTCGACGGACGACAAGTCCGAAGACAAGAACCCGCAGCTTCCGCGCGTCATCCTCGAGCCCGGCGCCCCGTTCGTCGGCCTCGTGCACAACGACGGCGGGCGCGGCGGTCTCGTCGTCCTGACGCACCACCCGAAGCGCGTGCAGAAGACGAAGCCGATCGTCGCCGAGGCTGCCAAGACGGGTTCGCTCGTCTTCGGCCTCGTCACCGGCACGATCAAGGGCGGCGTCGAGGTCGACGTCGACGGCCTCCGCGCGTTCGCGCCGGCTTCGCACGTCGAGCTCCGGCCGGGTGCCGATCTCTCGCATCTCGTCGGCAAGCGCCTGCCGTTCGCGGTCACGCAGTACGCGAAGCGCGGGCGTGACGTCGTGCTCTCGCGTCGCGCCATCCTCGAGAACGAGGCGAAGGAGCGTCGCGAGGAGGCGCTCAAGAAGATCGAGATGGGTTCGATCGTCGACGGCGTCGTCCGCACGGTGGTCCCGTTCGGCGCCTTCATCGACGTCGGCGGCGTCGAGGGCCTCGTCCCGCTCAGCGAGATGAGCCACAACCGCGCCGATCAGCCGAAGGACGTCTTCAAGGTCGGCGAGACGGTCAAGGTCAAGGTGCTCCGTCTCGACGAGCGCGGGAAGCTCTGGCTCTCGCGCAAGGCGGCCATGGAGGATCCGTGGGACAAGGTCGCGGAGAAGTACGCGGTCGGGACCCGGCACAAGGGCAAGGTCGCTCGCCTCCAGCCGTTCGGCGCGTTCATCGAGCTCGAGCCCGGCATCGACGGCCTCATCCACACCGCGGATCTCTCGATCAAGCGCATCGAGCACCCCGAGGAGGTGGTGAAGGTCGGCGAGGAGATCGAGGTCGTCGTCGCGAGCCTCGACGTGAAGCAGCACCGCATCGCGCTGCATCCGGCGCCGACCGGTGAGGCCGCCAACGAGGAGCCTCAGCGCGTCCAGCTCCACAAGACGGTGAAGGTCGCCGTCGTGAACGTCGAGCCCGGCGGGCTCGTCGTCCGCGTCCTCGGCGCGACGGGCCGCAACGCGCGCGGCTTCATCAGCGCCGCCGCGACGGGCACGCCGCGCGGATCGGAGCTTCGCAAGCTCTTCCCCGTGGGGATGCAGCTCGAGGCGAAGGTCGTCGAGCACGATCCTCGTCGCGGCGAGCTCAAGCTCTCGATCAAGGCCCTCAACGAGGAGAACGAGCGCAACGCGTTCCAGCAGTACCGCGCGCAGGTCAAGCGCGAGGCGAAGTTCGGGACGCTCGCCGATCTGCTCGCGAAGCGGAACATCACGCCGAGCAGCAAGTAGCCCCCGTACGCGGGCGGGCGCGTGCCCGTCCGCGTGCCGGTCACTTCTTCCGCGCCGGGGGCGTGACCGTCTCGATGCGGATGCGGTTCCGGTACGTGCCCTCGGCGTGCCCGACGGACTGCCAGCCGCGGCCGGGCCCCGTCTCGGCGAGCGTCAGCACGATGACGGCCTCCGAGCCGCCGCGTGTGAAGAACTGGATCGAGTTCTGCGGCAGCCCCCAGCCCGCCGTCGGCGAAGGCTCGGTGCTCACCTGCGCCGCCCAGTCGGCGAACGTGAGCCGGCACGAGCCGGAGGTGCCGTCCTTGCGACGGAGCTCGATGGTGAGCGGCTCGTCCCTCCCGAGGTGGCCCTTCGCGATCTCCGTGTAGGGCCCCTTCTCGGCGTCTTCCGCGCGCACGACGTGGAACGCCATGTCCGCGCCGAGGTAGGCGAGCTGCGCCGGCCGACCCGTCGGGTAGTCCATGGGCTCGATCGGAAACTCTCGAGGCGCCGTGGGGCCGAACACGATCGTCGCTTCGAACGGGACGTGGATCGTGGTGAACGTGTTGAGGTGCGAGTAGACGGGGCGCGGCAGCGTCGAGACGGCTTCGATGTCGATGCCCTTCGCGTCTCTCGTCGCGACGAGCGACGTCTCTCCGTCGTCGGAGTAACGCGCCGAAAATCCGTTCTTTCCCTTGGCGAAGGCCTCGAGCTTTCGGCGCGGGCCGAACGAGTCGGGCGGCGCGAGCACCGTCCAGGTCCGGTCGGGCGAGCGGCTCTCGAAGGTGAGGAGCGGTCGCAAGCGGACGTGCTCCTTGCCGCACGGGAACGTCACCTGTCCGCTCGCCGCTTCGTCCTTCGTCGCGGTGCCCTTCACCTCCGCGAGCGTCCCGCCGGCGGGTCGCGTCGAGGGCGGCGGCGCGCGCTGTCCGACGATCACCACGACGCCGACGATGGCGCCGGCGATCGCGCCGACGACGGAGAAGAGCGTCGACATGCGCGTCGCCCAGGCGAGCGTCGCGAGCGCGAGCGCGATCGACAGTGGTCCGATCGCGCGCTCGAGCCCGAACGAGACCGGGAACAAGAGGTGACCGGTCATGACGGCGGCGAGCCATCCTCCCGCGATCGCCGCCGAGGCGACGGAGACCGGAAGCCCCGACGACTGCATGAAGACGAACCGGACGAGCGTCGCGACGAGCACGAGCCCGGTCGCCGCAGGCAGCAGCGTGTTCGTCCAAGCGTGGATGTCGTCGAGGCCGAAGCCGCGCGGCAACGCCACGACGGCCACGACGCACGCAGCCGCGTGCACGGTGAGCACGATCACCGCCGAGCCGAACACGAGCGTCCGGATCCAAGGCCTCCGCCAGCGCGACACCTTCGGGCGCCATCGCGACCGCTGCTGCTTCGGAGCGCTCCGCCCGGTCATCATCGGCTGGCGGGGATGATACTCGCGTCGCAGCTCGACCCGCAGAGGCCCGACGCCTCACCGCCCCATCTCTCGTGCTCGCACGAAGCGCGTCGCCGGCGACCCGAGCCCGTCAGAACGTACCCCCGATACCGATCGCGGCGCGGTCCCTGCCGACGTTCATCGACGGCGCGAGCGTGATGCCGCCGACCCGCCGTCCCGTCGACGCGGTGTCGGGCTCGATCCGCTGCCGTTTGTAACCGAGCGCGAAGACGTCGACGAGCGTGCAGCCGCCGGCTCCGACGTAGGCGCCGATGATGGCGCCGGTGCCTGCGGCGTCCGCGACCTCGTCGCCGCTCCGCTTCCCGGCCGTGGCGATGACCCCCGCGATCGCTCCGACGCCCGCGCCGAGCAGCGGGAGCATGATGCGCATGCCGATGCTCCCGAAGCCACGGCCGACCTCCGCGTGGGCCATGTGGATGATCGGTGTCCCGAGCCCGAACGTGATGAGGCCGAGCGCGACGGCGCCGTCCGCGTCGGCGAAACCGCCGGTGAGCGTGAGCACGTAGGCGATGGAGTCGGGGATGAGGGCCTGCCAGCCGTACCAGACCTTCTCGTAGCGCGGCGCAGAGTAGTTCGGCGGCGGCGCGAGCACGGGGATGCCCGATGCCTGCGCGGGCTGCGTCGGCTGAGGCCGCGCAGGCGCAGGCGTCACGCCGGGCGGATACACGACGAGCGGCGGCTGCTGGGGGGGCGGAGTCGTGGGCGCCGGAGCAGGCGTCGGCGTCGCAGCGGGCTTGGGCTTCGGGCAGCCGTACTCGCAGCGGATCGCGGTCTCGTTCGGATTCTGGAGCTGGGTGAGCTTGCCGGCGACCTTGGCGACGCAAGCGAGGTTGTCGTAGCCGGGCGCCTCGACCTTCACGGCGACGGCGTTGCCTTCCGAGTCCCATCGCATCACGACCGCCGGCGTGACGTCCTTTCCGCCCGCCGCATCGAGGCACTTGCGCAGGTCGCGCAGGAGCGGGTCCGTCACGGCCGTGACGCGCGCGAGGTCGTCCTTCGACGCGTAGTAGCCGTTCGTCCCTTCGCAGGTCGTCGTCGGCGTGGTGCACGCCGCTTGCGCCGCGGCGTCGCGTGCGCCGAAGACGATCGCGCAAGCCCCGATGGGCAGGAGGAGTCGAAGCGAACGCCTCATCTCTCGACTATTCCTATCATGTCAGAGCAGGCGGCGGGCTTTGACCTCGAGGTAACGCTTCACGAGCAGCGGGGTGACCTCCTCGGGACGTGCGTCGAGCACGAGGGCGCCTGCGTTCCGGAGCGAGCGGACGATCCCGTCGCGCCAAGCGATCGATTCGGCGGCGGCGGCGCGGACGAGGACGTCGTCCTCGTCGAGCGGCTTCTCGATCGCGAGGCGCTCGACGTCGACGTCGCGCATGAGCACGCAGAGCGGGAGGTGGCGCGGCAAGAGGCTCTTGACCGCGGAGGCGAGGTCCTTCGCGCTGCGCGGGTCGAGCAGGTTCGTGAAGAGGATGAACAGCGAGCGCACCTTCACCTGCGTCTTCAGGAACACCATCGCGGCGCGGTAGTCCGTGGCCGCGAAGCCGGCATCGAGGGCGTAGACGGCGCGCGTGAGCTTGCGCCCCGCCGAGCGCCCGCCCGTCGGCCGGAGGAAGCTCCGCGGCCGGTCGTCGAACGTGAGGAGCCCCGCGCGATCGCCGCCGCGGAGCGCGACGTCCGCCGTGAGGAGCGCCGCGGCGAGCGCGTGATCGACGCTCGTGAGCCCGCCGCTCTCTCCGCGCATCGCGCGGCCGATGTCGATCGCGAAGACGACGTTCTGGTTCGACTCGGCCTGGTACTGGCGGGAGACGAGATCGTCGCGCCGCGCCGTCGCGCGCCAGTCGATCCGGCGGATCTCGTCTCCGCGCTGCCACGGCCGGAGGCGCTCGAACTCGGTGTCGCCTCCGCGGACGCGCAAGGATCCGAGCCGAGCGTCCTCGCGCCCTTGGCGGCGCAGCATCTCGAGCATGCGAGCGGCGTGCACGTCGGGGTAGACGTCGACATCCTCCGGCAGCTCCGTCCGCTCCTGCGCCTGGAGCAGGCCGAGAGGCAGCGCGTATCGGACGGTGACGGCGCCGAGCTTTCGCGCTCCGCGTCGCTTCGGCGTGATCTCGTACCGGAGCTGCGCCGTGCCGCGCGGGGGCAGCTCGAACGTCGCGGGCAGGCCGCTGACGACGGCGTCCTCGATCGGGTCGTCCATCACGGTGCCCGAGAGCGCGCGGTCGCTCCGGTTGACGAGGACGATCGAGACCGCGTTCGGCCGCCCGACGGAGAAGATGTCGGCCGCGCGGCGCTCGACCTCGATCCGCCGCCGGCGTCCCGCGATCGCGTCCGCGCCCGTCATGGCCACGAGGAGCGCGTCGATGCCGATCCACGCGGCGTCGACGCCCGGGACGAAGCCTGCGACGAGCGCGACCGCCGTCGCGACGAAGGCGAGGGCGACGAGGCGCTTCGTCGGGACGACGCGCAACTCAGGCCCCCGCGGCGACCGCGGCCGCGCGCGGGACGGGCGCGGAGCGGAGGATGTCCTCGATGCGCTCGTCGGCGCCAATCCCTTGGAGCTCGGCGTCGGGGTGGAGCATGACGCGGTGGCGGAGGACGGCCTTCGCGATCGGCTTGACGTCGTCCGGCGTGACGTAGTCGCGGCCCTCGCTCGCGGCGACGACCTGCGCGGCCTTCATCATCGCGATCGAGGCGCGCGGCGAGGCGCCGAGCTCGATGGCGCGGTCCTCGCGCGTGCGTCGCGTGATGTCGACGATGTAAGCGACGACGGCGTCGTCGACGCGCACCCGGCGCGCGAACGCGGACATCGCGAGCAGCTCGTCGGGCGAGGTGACCGGCGCGAGGCCCGAGATGTCCGTCGGATCGAACCCCGCCGCGTGGTTCTTCACGATGCGCTCTTCCTCTTCGCGCGGCGGATCGGCGACGGTGATCTTCATGAGGAAGCGGTCGAGCTGGGCCTCCGGGAGCGGGTAGGTGCCCTGGGACTCGACCGGGTTCTGCGTCGCCACGACGATGAACGGCTTCGGCAGCGATCGGGACGTGCCGTCGACCGTGACCTGGTGCTCCTGCATCGCCTCGAGCAGGGCCGACTGCGTCTTGGCGGGCGCGCGGTTGATCTCGTCGGCGAGGAGGAGCTGACAGAAGATCGGCCCGGGTACGAACGTGAACGTCCCGCTCTGGCGGTCGAGGATGCTCGAGCCGGTCACGTCGCTGGGCATGAGGTCGGGCGTGAACTGGATCCGCTTGAAGCTCGCGCCCGACACGCGCGCGAACGTGCGGGCCACGAGCGTCTTGCCGAGGCCGGGAGCTCCCTCGATGAGGACGTGGCCTCCGGCGATGGCGGTGACGAGGAGCCCGAGCACGAGCTCCTCCTGGCCGACCACGACCGTGGCCATCTGCGATCGGATGCGATCGAAGGTCTGCTGGAACGCCTCCGGGGTCATGAGCTCCTCTCCTCCTGCCCGGCGCCGCGAACCTAACATCTGCTAGCTTCGCAGGCGATGGCAATGGCTACGAGCGAGCGAGGCCCGAGGTGAACAGCACGAGGACCCTGATCATCGGAGCCGGCGTGACCGGGCTCGCCACGGCCGCCGCGCTGAGCGAGCGTGGCGATGACGACTACCTCGTCGTCGAGGGCGACCGCGAGATCGGAGGCTATTGCAAGACGGTCAAGAAGGAGGGCTTCGTCTGGGACTACTCGGGGCACTTCTTCCACTTCAAGCACCCCGAGATCGAGCGCTGGCTGCGCGAGCGCATGCCCGGCCAGCGGATCCGCACGGTCACGAAGAGGTCGTTCATCGACTACAAGGGCCGGCTGATCGATTTCCCGTTCCAGAAGAACATCCACCAGCTCCCCCAGGACGAGTTCATCGACTGCCTCTACGACCTGTACTTCGCGCGCGCTCCGAAGGAGCTGCTCGGAGCGCACGCCCCGCCGCCGACGCCGCCGTCCGAGCGCTCGCTCGAGGCCGCGGCCAAGGCGGAGGTCGAGGCCGCGGCGAAGGGCGGCGCGGAGCACCCCGTCGCGAGCGGCGACGACGAGAGCTTCGAGGCGATGCTCTACTCGCGCTTCGGCCGCTCGATCGCCGAGAAATTCCTCATCCCCTACAACGAGAAGCTCTACGCGTGCGACCTCGGCTCCCTCGACAAGGACGCGATGGGGCGCTTCTTCCCGCACGCCGATCTCACGGACATCATCCGCAACATGAAGGTCGCGAACAACGCGAGCTACAACGCGACCTTCACGTATCCGGAGGGCGGCGCGATCGAGTACGTGAAGGCGCTCGCGAGCGCGGTCCGTCCGGACCGGATCGCGCTGTCGGAGCCGGTCGTCTCGATCGACCTCGACGCGCGCATCGCGCGGACGGACAAGCGCGAGATCCGGTTCGAGCGGCTCGTGTCGTCATCGCCGTGGAGCCGCTTCCTCTCCATCGCGCACGTCCCGCACGACGAGTCGGCCTACTCGTGGAACAAGGTCCTCGTCTTCAACCTCGGCTTCGATCGGAAGGGGCCGCGGGACGTCCACTGGATCTACTACCCGGACCGCGAGATCGTCTTTTACCGCGTCGGCTTCTACGACAACATCTTCGACACGGATCGGATGAGCCTCTACGTCGAGATCGGCTTCGCGAAGGACGCCGTGGTCGACGTCGAGGCGACGCGCAAGCGCGTGCTCGCCGATCTCGAGAAGGTCGGCGTGACGAAGGGCCATCGCCTCGTCGCCGAGCACAACGTCGTGATGGATCCGGCCTACGTGCACATCACGAAGCGATCGATCGCCGAGTACGCCCGCATCTCGAAGGACCTCCGCCAGCGCGGCATCCATTCGATCGGCCGGTACGGCGGATGGACGTACTGCAGCATCGAGGACAACATCGTCGAGGCGCGCGCGCTCGTAGCGAGCTGGGCGGCCTGACCCCCTCGGATCATCGACTCACGAAGCGGACGCCGAGCTCTCCGCGGCAGCCGCCGGCTGCGAGGGCCTCTCCTTCGTGGCGGCCGGCGCCTCGGCGGCCGCCGGCTCGCTCTCGCGTTCGTTCTTCGAGATCCAGCTCCGGCCGAGCCAGATCCCGACGGGGCCGATGATGGTCGAGAGCCCGATGATGGCCCAGAGCATCGCGGCGTTCCGCGGTCCCTGTTCGGGCACGAACGTCGCGAGCAGGTAGCCGGACGTCGGGCCGACGAGGAACTTCGCGAGGAAGTACGGCAGCGACGCGAGGCTCACGTAGGTCGCTTCGCGCCCGCGCGGCGCGATCGACACGTTGTACTCGTACAGGCGCGGTGACCAGAGCGCCTCGCCGATCGTGAGGAGCAGGATCATCGCGATTTGGAACGGCATCGCCGAGCCGAGGCAGAGGACGAACGGGCTCAGCGACGAGATGAAGGCGCCGAAGAGGAGCACCTCGAACGGCTTCCGGTTGCGCGTCAGCGCCGTGCCGAGCGGGGCCAAGAACAGGATCAAGAACGCGTTCAGCGACCAGACCGTCCCGACCGGGAAGCCTTCACCCTGCTCGCGCAGCACGTACTTCGGCCACGTGAAGTGCATGTGCTGGAACATCATGCGGACCAGCGACAGGAGCACGAGCAGGACCATGAACCGCCAGAAAGGACGGTCCTTGAGCACGTCGCGGAGCGCGACGAGCGGGTTGACCTTCTGCGCTTTGCCGGCGCCGGCGGCCGCGTCCTCGGGGTCGACGCGATGCTCGAAGTCCTTCCGGACGAGCATGATCACGCAGAAGGCGATCGTGGCGAACACGAAGCCCAGGGCCATGATGGCCGTGTTCGCGGAGAACGTCGTCTCGCCGAGGAGCGGGAGCGCGATCGCACGTTTTACGAGCTTGCCCGTCGACTCGTCGAGGAACGCTCGGCGGGTGAGGTCGATGACGAACGGACCCGTCAGCGCACCCGCGAGGTTGAAGCTCACGTACCAGAACGAGAAGGCGAACGACCGCGTCCGCTTCGCCGAGGCGCGCTGCACGGCCGCCTGGAGCACCGGCGACGTCGTCGCGTAGGCGAAGCCGAAGGCCAGCAGGGTCACGATCGCCATGTCCGTCGACGGCGCGATCGCCATCCCGAGGCGCGTCGCGGCGGCGAGCGCGAACGAGATGAGCAGCGTCCGGCGCACGCCGAGCGTGTCGGCGATCGATCCGACGAGGAAGACGAACAGCGTCACCAGCGTCGAGAACGTCGCCGCCCACCAGCCGGCGCGCTTGTCGTCCATCCCGAAGTCGTTCGAGAGCCACAAGGGCAGCGTCGGCAGGAAGGAGAAGATGCCGAGGTACTCGAAGAACGTCGCGAGATAGATGAGCCAGAGCTCGCGCGGGCTTTGGATGAGCGCGCGCAAGTCTTCTCGGAGCGTCGTCTTGGGAGCGGTCGCAGAGGAGGGTCCGGCCACGGCGGCCGGCACGCTAGCCCATGCCGCGCGTTGCGCAAAATGCGATCGCCATCTCTGCCGTGCGGGCGACCCGGAGGCTCCGAGGAGGGTGGCCGGTCGGCGGCCTACCGGCGCCGCCCGGGCGTTGCGCGACGCGACGCCGAGGGACGGGACGAGGGCGTGGCGGTGCGTGTAGCATGGGGCGGTCGCGCGAAAAGTTGCGCAATGCCCGGGCGGATCGGCGGTCGACCAGGCTTGAAGAATTCCGATGGGACCGGTCGCGCTCCGATCCGTTCCTCGAAGTGATTGTCGAGGGTTGCGCGCTCGCCTGGCGTGGCACGCGGGCTGCTGTTCGGAGGGTGGATGGAGAGGGTGTCGAGGGTGGTGTTGGCGTCGGCCTTCGTCGCGGCCGTCGCCTGCGGGAACGACAGGGAGGCTCCTCCTCCGTTCGAGGCCGACGTCTACGCGGAGGCGGACGCGGAGCTCCGCGAGCTCGATTTCGGTGACGACGAGCTCGTCGCCGACGAGTTCACGGAGGACGAGCTGGCGGATCCCAATCTCGTGCTCCCCGAGCAGAACCGCGAGGGGCTGGCGGAGGAGGATCTCTCCGAGCTGAGCGACCTCGAGGAGCTCGAAGCCGACGACGGCGTCGACGACGAGCTCGAAGGCGACGAAGGGCCCGTCGAAGAGGAGGGGGATCTCGGGACCGCCTCGATCGGAGCGCCGTCGCTCCTCCCTGCCTCGATCGACCCCGCCTCGCTCGCGCCGCTCGCGGTCCCGACCGATCGTACGTGGTTCGCGGAGCGCTACCCGTGCCCGAACAACGCGAAGAAGTGCGTCTGCCGCGGCTCGATGCACAACTGCCAGTTCCCGAACTCGCAGCCGGGACGGAACCGGTACCTGCCGCCCGAGGCCATCAAGGCGATTCGATCGGTCACCGGCACGGAGACGAGGAAGCGCCTCATCAGCGCCCTCGGCAAGTGGGGGATCGAGCCTGGGACCGCGCTGTACGACGGAAGGGGCGTTCGACGCGGCGTGATTCAGACCCTCCCGTATCGCGAGGGCGCCGTCGGGAGCGTGACCGAGGAGTCGTCGTCGAACCGCTGCTTCTACCTCGACGGGAACGTGCTTCGGCAGAAGAACGTCGACTTCCCGTGTGTCCGGATCAACGCCGGGCAGAGGAAGAAGATCGGCGGTCAGGAGTACGTCTATGCGTTCGCCGTTCGGCTCGACAATGGGATCAACGCGAGCGGCTGGATCCCGCGTTCGAGCATTCGCAGCGGCGCGTTCAAGATGAAGGCGTCGAAGCCGATCGGCGGGAACGACTTCGCGTCGACCGAGTACGTGGTCAAGGACGTCTCGGACTACCCCTGCGAGCCCTGGCGGGACCCGCCGTGCCTCGCTCGCTTCCGCTACAAGGTCCGTCCGCGGAGCCAGCTCGAACGCGGTGAGGATTTCGACGACTACGTGCTCCGGCCGGGCAGCGTGATCAACCTCCTCTACCAGACGCCGCTTCTCGGCGGTGCGTCGACCGACACCTTCCTCGTCGAGAAGAACAAGCTCGCGTTCAAACGGCTCAAGTCGCGCGACAGCAAGCACCGCACCGCGGTCCGCGTCCGGCTCTATCACAAGGGCGGGACGCGTCCGGTGGGCAGCGCCGCCTTCGTGTTCGGGAGCATCAACGGCCGCTTCGGGTGGATCGCCGCGAGCGCGATCAAGAAGGGCAAGGTCGCCTCGGCTTCGTCGACCAACCCGACCCCACCGGGAGGCGAGACGCCGGCGAATCCGGACTTCGACTGCACGAACAATCCGACGGGCTTTTTCTGCCAGACGTGCAAGGACAAGCCGGACGGCTTCTACTGCACCGAGGTCGCCCCCAACGCGGGCGTCTTCTGCAAGAACGGCCTGCCCGAGAAGGGCCTGAGCTGCGCATCCGCTGCCCAGAAGTGCAAGGGCCTGTCCGAGGAAGGCACCATCGTCTGCGAGTGACGTCCGCGTTCGCCGGCGTCACTTCGCGTCGCGGGAGATCGCGACGAGCATCTTCCGGAGCTCCTCGATGATCACGAGCTCGTCGCCGCGCAGCGGATCGCCGGCCTTGGCGGTCGTCGCGCGCGTCCAGAGCTCGGCCGCGCGCTCGGGCGTGACGCCCGTGCGCGCGGCGAGGAACGCCGCCGGATCGGCGCCGCGCGGGAGGATCTCGCGCATCCGGAGCTCGAAGAACCTCCCGTAGGCGGCGAGCGCGTGGGCGTGCGCGCGTGCGCGTGCGTAGAGCGCGCCGGTCGCCCGCACGTGCTCGGTGAACGCACGTCGCGCCTTCGTCACGTCCCGCCGCGGACGAGCGTGGCGGACCCCGTAGGCGAGGAACAGGATCGCCGCCGCCGCGAGCGCGTGCCACGCGCCCTTCCCGAGCCCGGCGGCGACGAGCGCCGCGAAGGGATTCGACGGCGGCGGGATCCCGTCCTCGGCGCGGGCCACGCGGATCTCGCCGAGCGTGGAGAATCCGTCTCGGCCCATGCTCGCGAGCCGGAACGGATCGTACGCGGCCGCGCGCAGGAGGGTGACGAGCGCGGCCGCATTCCGGCGAGGCATCACACCGGCATTCGTGAACAGGTCGGCGTTCGCGACGCCGAGCACGACGCCTCGCCCGACGCGCTTCTTCGCGGCGTACGTCCGATCGCCGAGGAAGGCGATCGCCTGGGCCCCTTCCCACGACAGCGCGTGGCGTCGAGCCGTTCGCGCGCCCTCGACGACGAGCGAAGGTCCGAGCGCCTCGACGTCGTCGTCCTCCTCCTCCTCTTCCTCGTCCACCTCGTCGAGCACGTCGCTCGGGCCGGGGATCCGCACGACGAGGTCGCGCGTATCGGCGTCGTTCTGCTCGGCGCGGAGCTCGGAGGGCCATCCGGCCACGCGCCCGAAGAGCACGAGAGCTCCGCCGGCCTCGACCCACCGCATCATGTGGGCACGCGCTTCGTCTTCGAGCGGCACGCGCTCCACGTCGACGATCACGACGGGTGCGCCTTCGTCGTCCTCGGGGATCGGCATCGTCGCGAGGGAGCTCTCGAGCCTCGCGACCGAGAAGCCGTTGCGCTCGAGGATCGCGATCGGCAGCTCGTCGCCTGCGGGATCGGCGCCGGGCTTCGTCGGCACGCACCCCGCGCCGAGGATCACGAGCAGCGCGACGGCCGCCGTGCGCACGATCGCACGCGCCCGTTCGGCGACGCGGTCGACGGCCTCCACGCTCGCGCGAGCCCCACCGAACTCGACGGCGTCGACCTCGCGCACGATCTCGCGGAGCGACGCCTTCGCGTCTCGCTCCGTGCACGCGCGCACGTACTCGCCGTTCGTCCGATGGCGCGCGAGGCGAATGGCGCCGCGGCGATCGAGCGCCACGAGGCACGCGGCCAGGTAGAGCGAGAGCGCCCGATCGAGCTCGCCGCGCGTTCGATGGGCATTGGCGAGGCCGAGCGCGGTCTCGGCGTCGTCGAGCTCGTGCTCCGGCCTCCGCTGGCTCTCGACGACCGCGGCGCGTCCTTCGGCCGGCTCCGTCTCCGCCGCCAGTCGGCGATCGCGTCGCAGCTTCGCGAGCGCGCGGACGACGGGGATCGCGATCGCGAGGATGATCCCGATGACGAGCGCGAAGAGCAGGACCTGGGCGACGGGGCCCATCCACGCGACGAGGCGCTCCAGCCAGTCGCTCTCCGTCAGAACGGACTCGCCACACGCCCTTCGGAGCCCTTCGCAGGCCTCGATCTCCTGGGCGAGCGGGCAGAGCGCGCGCTGTCGTGGGCCGAGCGGCCGGCTGGGCGCGCTGCAGAACGAGTAGTTGCCCGCCTCGTAGGCCGCCTTGCCGCTCGCATCGATCGCGTCGAGGTACGCGTCCGCGGAGACGCCGGACGGCTCGACGGCTGCGGCGGGAGCGGCGAGCGACGCGCAGCATGCGAGGAGGGCGAAGACGGCGCGCGCCTTCATGCGGCCTCGTCTTTCGGTGCGATGCTCGTGCGCTCGGCGCGCTCTCGTTCCATCCGCGCGGCGAGGCCGGCGAAGCGTGTCTGGATGTCCCAGCCCTCGGTGCGCGTGCGGATGTTCAGGTAGAGGAAGAACCGAGCCGTCGCGACCCAGGGCACCTGGACGAACAGGCCGATCGCCGCGAGCGTGCTCCATCCGCTCGACCAGACGGGATGGGGAGGTCGGAACTGGAGGAGCTCGCCGATGGCGGCGCGCCCCGTGACGTCTGCGAAGAGCGCCGCGCCGACCGGCACGAGCGTCGTCACGAGGACGCCGATCAGCGCCTCCGACATGGCGTTGCTCCCGAGCCACTGCGAGCGACCGAGCCCACCGGCGACGTGGCTTCGCTCGAGCAGCACCACCTCGCTCGTGAACAGGAACAGCGCCGCGAGCCAGACGCCGGGGATCACGAACACGCCGAGCCCGAGGAGCACGATGACGAGCACGATCGCTCGCATGGCGAGCACCCGCGGCGCGTCGCGGAGCGCGGCGCGGAGGACGTCCGCTGCGCGAACGTCGTCTTGGAAGACGAGCCGCGAGGCGAGCACCGTGAACGGGATCTCGGCGACGGCCGCGAGCGTCGCGGCGACGACCCACGCGGTGAACGGGTGGAGGAGGTGGCCCGCCGCGAGGGAGACGACCGCGAGCGGCACGACCGAGGCGAGGCCCACCTTCGCATAGGGACGGCCGTGGACGGCGACGAACCGCAGCGCGAGATCGAGCACGTCGGACGCCGAGCGGTCGCGGAAGACGACGCGCGCGCGGAGGAGGTCGAGGCTCATCGTCGCGCCTCCTCCTTCGACGGCACGTCGCCGGCGTCGTCGTCCGAGCGGCCGGCGAGGAGGATGTACGCGAGGACGAGCACGAAGAGCGTCGCTCCGACGACGAGCTTCACTTCGCTCGCCACGCTCGATGCCGACCAGAAGGCCTCGATCGCCGCCGCCATGAGGAGCATCACGGACGCGCCGCCGACGATGACGAGCACCTCGCGCGCTCGCCTCTGGAGCGAGACGAGCCTCGGGAGATCACCGGGCGCGACGAAGGACCAGCCCAGCGAGAGCCCCGAGCCGCCGGCGAGCACGATCGCGCCGAGCTCGAGCGACCCGTGCCCGACGATGAACGAGCCGACGTTCGCGCCCGCGCCCTGCGATGCGACGTAGCCCAGGATGGCGCCGATCGAGAGGCCGTTCTGCACGAGGTAGAACGCCGACCCGATGCCGCCGAAGAGGCCGAGCGCGAAGCATCGCAGCGCGATACCGACGTTGTTGTAGACGTAGAAGCCGGCCATCAGCGCGCCTTCGCCGGCCTCGCGGCCGCCCTCGAAGCCCTTCGCGTACGCCTCCGCGAGCGGCCGGAGCATCGCCTCGGGCACGACGCGGAACGCGAAAGCCGGATCGCGCGAAGCGAGCGCGAGCCCGAGCGCGAGCGGTACGAAGAAGAGCGCCGTGGCGAGCAGCATCTCGGGCTTGCGCCGTCGGACCGCGCGAGGGAAGGCGACCAGCCACGCGTGACGGAGGCGCGCTCTGTCGCGGTCCTCTCGCGTGGCCGCGTGGGGACCGTACACGACGCCGTGCGCCGCCGCCGTCAGCCCGCGCAGGTAATCGACGAGCGGCGCGCTGTATCGGGCGGCCTGCGCCGCGGCGAGATCGGCGCAGACGCTCCGGTAGAGCGGCGGGAGCCGGACGATGCTCTCCGTGTCGAGGCGACGAAGACCCTTCGAGGCCGCCGCTCGAGTGAGGGCGTCGAGCTCCTCCCACTCCGCGCGACGGCGCTCGACGAACGCCTTCTCGGTGAGCGTGGACGCGAGGCTCACCGCGCGCCTCCTCGATCACCGGCGAGAGGCTGCGGCCGCCACGAGCGCGGCGCCTCCTCTCGGCCGGTGTTCACGGCTCGGTCGTAGACGAGCGCGAGCAGACGCGACGGATCCTCGTGCGAGACGCCGAGCCGCTCGCCGAGAGGGCGCGCGATCATCTCCGCGAGCTCGCGCTCGCGCGCGACGCCCAGCGTGTGACGGCGGCGGAGGAAGAGCTCGATGGCGGCGCGCTCCTCGGGGTCGAGCGATGGGTGGCTCGGCAGCATGGCGAGCTCGCGCGGGTGTGCCGGCGGCGTCAACACGAGCGGCCGCGCGGCGCGCGCGCGCTCGGGCGCGACGACCATCGTGCCTGCGACGAGATCTCCGAGGCGCTGGAAGCGCGACGAGAGCGTCATCGACACGAGGCCGACGACGTAGCCGATCGGCAAGAGGTCGGCGGCTCGGAGCAGGTTCCGGAGCGCCGCCGCCCTCCACCCGATCGGCCGTCCCGACGTCGTGACGACCCGCAGCCCGAACGCCATCTTGCCGGGCGAGCGCCCGGTCGCTCCCTCCCAGACGAGGAAGTAGAGCCACTGGGCCGCGAAGAGCGTGACGAGGACGAGCCCCGTCGCGGCCTTCGCCGTCGACCCGATGTTTCCGGTCTCGAAGGCCGTGCCTGCCACCACGAGGAAGACGAGCACCGAGAGGAGCGTGACGGCGCCGTAGCAGACGAGGAGGTCGAGCGCGTGAGCGAACGCACGGCGCGCCGGTCCGGCGACGCGGTAGTGGAACACGATGTGCTCGGGCGTCTCGATGGCGACGACGGTGTCGAGAGGCTCGCTCACGCCCTCATGCTATCAAGGGAGCGCTTCCCCCTCGCGCGTGCCTCAGCGGCGTAGGACCGGCCGGTCGCGTGGCACGTCGGCGTCGTCGCTCGTGCGCGGCGGATCGATGGTGATGCCCTTCACGATGCGCGTGCTCGCGATCGCGAGGCGGGAGGCGAGGACGTCTTCGTCCTTCGCGGAAGGTACGGCCGTCGAGAAGTGCACGAGCAGGCAGCGGCGCAAGAAGGCGCCGAACAAGAAGACGTGCCCTTCCACCCCGCCGCCCGGCCGGAGCGGGTCGAGCGCGACCCAGACGCGCGAGTCGTAGGCCGCCGGGCCGACGTGCACCTGGTCCTCGACCGTCATGAAGGAAGACGCGCGCGAGAGCCAACCGATCCGCTCCGCGCGCTCCTCGCAGCGCCGGCGGTTCACGAGGTCCGGCTCGTCGGTCGTCAGGATCGCGATGCGCGAGCTCGTCGGCGGATGCACCGCGACGAGCTCCGGGCTCCGGTGGTCGTCGATCGTCCAGGCCTTGCCGTCGGGCAGAGGCAGCGTGAGCTGGAAGCGCTTCGAGTGGAACGTCCCCCACGTGGCGTCGTCCGCCGGCAGCTCGGGCGGCCGCCCGGCGATCTCGGACATGCGCACGCCGTCGCCCGCCGGCTGACGAGCAGGCGCTCCCGAGCCGGTCTCGGCGCACGCCGCGAGGCTGACGAGCAAGCATGCGCCCACCAGCGCGCCGAGTCGCCCCATTCCCTGGAGCCCGGAGCCTGGAGCCTGGAGCCTCAAGAGGCCCCGAGCCTCACACCGCCGTCAACCACTCGGGATGGCTGTCGTCGCTGCCGCGCACCACGTCGAAGAACTTCGTCTGCAGCTTCTTCGTGATGGGGCCGACGACGCCCTCGCCGATGGGCCTGTTGTCGACCTCGCGGATCGGGGTGATCTCGGCGGCGGTGCCGGTGAAGAAGGCCTCGTCGGCGAGCCAGAGCTGGTCGCGGGTGATGCGCGTCTCCTCCACCGTCAGCCCCATCTCGCGCGCGAGCGTGATGACGGTGTCGCGCGTGATGCCCTCGAGGATCGACGAGGAGAGGTCGGGCGTGAGGAGCTTGCCGCGCTTGACGATGAAGATGTTCTCGCCGGACCCCTCGGACACGTAGCCGCTCGAGTCGAGCAGGATGGCCTCGTCGTAGCCGCCGAACTTCGCCTCGCGCTTCGCGAGGACGCTGTTCGTGTACTGGCCCATCATCTTGGCCTTCGCCAGGCTGACGTTGATGTGGTGCCGGGAGAAGGAGCTGATCTTCGTGCGGATGCCGTTCTTCAGCGCCTCGTCACCGAGGTATGCGCCCCACTTCCAGGCGATGACGGTCGTCCGGACGGGGTTGTCGGGCGCGTAGATGCCCATCGCGCCCTCTCCGAGATAGACGATGGGGCGCAGGTACCCCTCGGCGAGGTCGTTCGCCTTCAGGGTGTCGATGCATGCGCGCATGACCTGCTCGCGCGTGAACTTCGGCTGGAGCAGGATCATCTTGCACGTGTCGAAGAGCCGATCGATGTGCTCGCGCAGCCGGAAAACGTAGCTCTTTCCGTCGGCGCGCCTGTAGCAACGGATGCCCTCGAACGCGCCGAGCCCGTAGTGAAGCGAGTGGGTGAGAACGTGAACCTGGGCGTCGTCCCAGGCCACCATCTCCCCGTCGACCCAAATCTTCTGCAGCTTTTCGACCATCGACAGCCCGGCTTACAGAGGTTGGAGAGGTGGCTACCGCCGTTTTCCCGGGGGGGAGACTAGTCGTGACCTTCGCGTACGGCCAGCCTAATGCGCTCCGGCCGGTCTCCATCGCATGCTGCGGAGCGTCACCGGGCCCTCGACAGCGACGATGCGCCGCTCCACACGCCGTCGCGAAGGCGGAAGGCGGTCAGCGGCGGAGCGCGACGTAGACGGCGCCTTCGCCGCCGTCGTCCTCGCGTGCGGTCGCGAAGGCGGCGACGTGCTCGCGCGCGGGCCCTTGCGACAGCCACGCCGCGATCTCGCCGCGGAGCACGCCGCCGCCCACGGAGTGCTCGCCCTTGCCGTGGATGACGAGCACGCAGCGCTCGCCGCGCGCCCGCTGCGCGCGCAAGAACTCGAGCAGACGCTCGCGTGCCGCTTCGACGCCGAAGCCGTGGAGGTCGAGCCGGCCGTCGATCGGCAAGAGCCCGCGGCGCAGCTCGCGGACGAGGCTCGGCGGTACGTCGAGGCGACGGCCCTCCACGCGCCTGCCGTCGTCCGTGACCTCGAAGCGCACGGCGTCGTCGACGAGTCGGCGCAGGTGATCGAGCACCGCCGCGGCCTCCTCGCTGGCCTTCTTCCGGAGGTCGACGGGCTCTGCCTTCGTGCTCTCGACGCGCGTCGCGTCCGAGACCGGGATGCGGCGATCCCTTCCCGGGAGCGGTGTGACGCCGCTCATGAGCCGGTGGAAGGTGAGCTCGTCGTCGCGATCGCTCTCCGTCGTGCGCTTCGGCGGAGGCGCAGGCCGTGGCGCCGGCGGCGGAGGCAACGGCTTCTTGCCTGCCGCGCGCCGCGCCTCTTCCTCCTTCTGCCGCTCCTGTTCGAGCTTCGCCTTCAGATCCCCGAGGCCTGCGGCGAGCGGCTTGAAGCCGGAGAACTTCTGGGCTGCGCCGCTCGTCTCGGGAGGATGCTTCGGCCGCTTCTTCTTCGACATCACCCACCTCGCGACCGCCCGAGGAGCGCGGCGAGCGCGCTCTTCACGGACGCGATGCCCGCGAGCACGCCGTCGGCGTAGTGCCAGTCGGGATCGTCGAGCTCGGGGAAGTCGTGCGGGTTCTGCACGTCCTCGAGCGTGAGGCCGGGCTTCAGCCGCCTCGCGAGGTCGAGCACCTTCTGACGCTGCAGGTCGTGGAGCGCGTCGATCTCGCGGCGGAGCTCGTCGAGGACCGTCGCAGGCTCTGCCGCGGACGGCGCGTCGCCTGCGTGCTCGAGCAGCGCGGGGACGTCGCGCGGCTCGACCTCCGTCTCGATCGGGCCATGGCTGCTGCGCGGCGGATACCGTGCGATCGTCGCTCCCTGCTTCGGGCAGATCCCGAGGCAGTGCGTCTTCGTGATCCACACGTCCGAGACGGCTCCGCTCCGTGCGACGGCCTCCTTGAGCGCGTCGTAGACCGCATCGCCGCGCTCGCCGCAACCGGGGCCGAGAGGAGAGCTTTCGCGGCGGTTCGCGCAAACGAACAAATGAAGACGAGGTTGAATCGCGTCGCGCACCAGCACGTCGTTTACCACCGGTGAGTCGTCTGCGAGGCGCTCTCGCGCCTCCGTACATGTGCTTACATACAGCGCGGCCGTTTCGAGTGGTGCTGGATCTCCATCCGCGGATCGCGTGCGATCCATGAACGACGCGGGCCCGTCGTGATTTCGATGGAAAGGCGGCGGCGGGCTTCGGTTCGTTCGTTGCATCGCGCTTCCGTGGCAGTTCCATGCGCGCGGAGCCGAGAGACTCGAGGGCCCAGTTGCTCGATCTGGGTGGCGGCCGGCAGCTCGTCCCGAAGGACGTGCTCGGCAAGGGATCGTGCGCCACGGTCCATCGCGCCCTCCTCGTCAACGACGACGGGATCCGTCGATGGGTGGCGCTGAAGCTCTTCTCGTCGGTGTCGAGCGACGAGTCCGAGAACATCCTCGGCGTGCTCCTCCAGATGGCGCGTCGGGTGGCCTGCGTCGATCACCCGAACGTCGCACGCGTCTACGAGTGCGGCATGTGGCGAAGCCAGCCGTACGTCGTCTCGGAGCTCGTCGACGGCATCTCGCTGCACGCCCTGCAGAGCGCGTATGCCGCGAAGCAACGGCGCTTGCCGCTCGACCTCGCGCTGTTCGTCGCATGCGAGGCCGCGGAGGGCCTCGCGGGCGCCCGCATCGCCCGCGATCCCGACGGTGTTCAGCTCGGCGTCCTCCATCAGAGCTTCTCCGCACGCGAGGTGATGCTCTCGTGGCGGGGCGAAGTGAAGGTCACCGACTTCGAGACCAGCATGGCGCGGGGCGCCACGTCGAGCGTGCGCAACCTCCGCGCGTTCGCCTCTCGCGCGGCGACGATGGCGCCCGAGGTCGCGCAGGGCGCGCCGGCCGACGCGCGCTCCGACGTCTTCTCGCTCGGCGTGATGCTGCGCGAGCTGTTCATCGGTCCGCGCTTCCCTCCGGGCGTCGGGAACGCGGACGCGATCCGCCTCGCGCGCGAGGGATACGTCCACCCGCTCACGTTCCACCCGCATCTCCCCGACGGGCTCGTGTACGTCATCGAGCGCGCGCTCGAGATCGAGCCCGAGCAGCGGTACCCGAACGCCGGCGCGCTCGCGAACGATCTCCGTCGGGTCGCCTTCGCGATGGGCGTCGGCGACGGTCGCTGGTTCCTCCGCAGCGCGCTCCAGCGCGAGTGGGCCGAGCACGCCGAGGAGATCACGGCCGAGAAGACCTACGCCCCTGCCGGCGACGAGCGGGGGCGCGTCTCGAGTCAGGTCGTCGACTTTCCGAAACGGCGCAGGTAGGTCTCGAGCGCGCTGACCACGAGCGCGTGCGTGATCTGTCCGCGATCGAGCAGCGCGGGCAGGCGTGCCTTCGGCACGAGCGCGACCTCGAGGTCCTCGAGATCGTCGAAGGCGGTCGGCCCGACGAGGCGCGCGCCGCGCGCCAGGAACGTGAAGCACCGGTTGCCCTGCAGCGCAGGGTTCGGCTCCACCACGCTCATGAGCTCGAGCGAGCGGGCCTCGTAGCCCGTCTCCTCGCGCAGCTCCCGCGCCGCGGCCGCCTCGGGCGTCTCGCCGGGGTCGATGACGCCGCCCGGGATCTCGAGCGACAAGGCGTCGGTGCCGAAGCGGTACTGCCAGACGAGGACGATCTCGCCCGCGTCGGTCTCGGCCACGATGTTGCACCAGTCGGGGCACTGGAAGACGAAGACGTCCCGCGGCAACGCGTCGTAAATGAGCCGCTCGACGCGGAAGACGCCGTGGTCGGCGACGTCGTGCCGTTCCTCGAGTCGCAGCTTGCGAACGCCCTTCGGCGGAGGGACGAGTGACATCTCGCCGGTCTTTTACGCTAAGCTCCGGCGGCTCGCGACCCGGGGGCCCTTTCCCCCGAGAACGACGACGACGACGATGGGCGCACCGGCAAAGAAGGTCGATACGGACGCGATCGAGAAGGTCATCGTCCAGAACCGCCGCGCCACGTTCGACTACGCGATACAGGAGCGGTTCGAGGGCGGCCTCGTCCTCGTGGGCAGCGAAGTGAAGTCGATGCGCGCCGGAAAGGTCGAGCTCGTCGATGCGTACGCGGCCGTCGAGGGGGGCGAGCTCTGGCTCAAGCAGATGCACGTCGCGCCTTTCGAGCAGGCGACGGCGTTTCCGCACGACCCGCGGCGCCCGCGCAAGGTGCTCGTGCATCGCTCCGAGATCGCGCGCATCGAGCGCGCCGTCGCGCGCGAGGGCATGACGCTGGTCCCGATCCGCCTCTACTTCAAGCGAGGTCGGGTCAAGGTCGAGCTCGGGCTCGCGAAGGGCAAGAAGTCGATCGACAAGCGCGCCGACATCAAGGCGAAGACCGCCGAGAAGGAGGCCCGCGCCGCGATGGGGCGGGCGCGCAAGGGACGCTGATGGCACCGGGAGACGAGCAGGGAACGAGCGAGCCGGCGGCGCACCTCGTGTGGGCGAAGGGCGGGGTCGCGACCGTGCTTCGCGTCGACGACGACGCGATCGTCCTTCGATCGAGCACGCCGGCGCCGCCGGGGGCCAGGCTCGAGGCCGTCCTCACCGGCACGAGCACGGTCGTGAAGATCAAGTCGCACGGCTCGCACAAGGAGGCGGACGGCTCCTTCACGCTGAAGGGCCGGCTGATCGACGCCACGCGCGAGCTCCGCGACAGGCTCTCTTTACTCGCGCCGGCGGCTCGCCCATAACTGCTCGTCATGGCGAAGCGGGCTGGCGCGAAAGAAGCCACGAAGGCGGAGGTCCCCGCGCGCGAGGTCGATCCGGCCGCGCAGAGCGAGGACATCACCTTCGAGCGCTCGCTCCGGCCGCGGACGCTCGACGATTACGTCGGGCAGACGAAGCACAAGGAGAACCTCCGCGTCTTCGTCGAGGCGGCGCGCCGGCGCGGCGAGCCGCTCGATCACCTGCTCCTCTCGGGACCTCCCGGCCTCGGCAAGACGACGCTCGCGCAGATCCTCGCCCACGAGATGGGCGTCGAGCTGCACATGACGAACGGCCCCGTCGTCGAGCACAAGGGCGCGCTCGCGGGGATGCTCACGAAGCTCGGGAAGAACGACATCCTCTTCATCGACGAGATCCATCGGCTGAATCCGGTCGTCGAGGAGAGCCTCTACCCGGCGATGGAGGACTTCCGCATCGACGTGATGACCGGAGACGGCGCGTTCGCCTCGTCGATCCAGGTCCCGCTGCACCCCTTCACGCTCATCGGCGCGACGACGCGTACGGGCCTGCTCACCGCGCCGCTCTTCTCGCGCTTCGGCCACATCATCCGGCTCGACTTCTATCCCGAGGAGGACCTCGCGCGGATCGTCCAGCGGAGCGCCTCGCTGCTGGGCGTTTCGATCGCCCCCGCCGCTGCGCTCGGGATCGCACGCCGCTCGCGCGGCACGCCGCGCGTGGCCAACCGCCTCCTGCGGCGCGTCCGCGATTTCGCGGAGGTGCTCGGCAGCGGCGCGATCGACGAGAGCATCGTCGCGCGCGCATGCGAGCGCCTCGACGTCGACGCGGCGGGGTTCGACGAGATGGACCGGCGCCTCCTCCGCGTGATCATCGAAGATTACGACGGCGGGCCGGTCGGCGTGGAGACGCTCGCGGCCGCGCTCGGCGAGCCGCGCGACACGATCGAGGACGTCTACGAGCCGTACCTCCTCCAACAGGGCTACATCGGCCGGACGCCGCGCGGCCGCGTCGCCACCCGGAAGGCCTACGAGCACCTGCGTTTGCCTTTCCCGGGCTCCGCCTCCTCGACGCCGAAGCAGAAGCCGCTCTTCGAGGAGTGATCGGCGGGCGCGGGGCCCGAAGACCCACACCATTGCCTATTCGTTGCCGTCGGCTCTGCCGGACCGATAGACTCTGCTCGTGAGCGGCGGACCTATCTTGGTCGTCGATGACGACATGGTGAGCCGCCATGTCCTCGGGCAGGCGCTTGCCAAGGCCCAGCTCGACTACGTCGCGGTCGGGTCGGGGGCGGAAGCGCTCGCCCAGATCGAGAAGGTGCATCCCGCGATCGTCCTTCTCGATCTCGTGATGCCGCCGCCGGACGGCTACCAGATCCTGCGCATCCTCCGGGCCCGGCCCGAGACCCGGGAGCTCCCGGTCGTGGTCCTGACGGCGCTCGACGCCGACGACGAGATCGCGAAGGCGTTCGAGGCGGGGGCGGACGACTTCTTGCGCAAGCCCTTCAAGCCGGTGGAGCTCGTCGCGCGCGTCCGCGGGCAGCTCCGCCTCCGCGCTGCGATGGAGCAGCTCGGCAAGAAGGAGAAGGACGCGCAGGTCGTGCTCGAGCTCACGCAGGCGCTCGCGTCGAACCTGGACTTCCGCGGCATCCTCTTCACCGTCGTCCAGCGCCTCGCCGAGGTCGCCAGGGTCGACCGCGTCTCGATCGTCCTCGTCCGCGACAACGAGAACATCGGCTACGTCGTCGCGGCCTCGGACGACGAGCACCTCCGCGACCTGCCGATCGATCTCACGAAGTACCCCGAGATCCAGCAGGTGCTCGCGAGCAACAAGCCGTGCGTCATCGAAGACGCGGCGACGCACCCGCTCATGGAGATCGCGCGCAGCTCGAAGCAGGGCGCGACGTTCTCCTCTCTGTGCATCCTGCCCATCCTCTACGAGGACAAACCGATGGGCGTCCTGTTCCTCCGCTCGAAGCGGCCGGGCGCCTTCGGGGAGCGGGAGGTCGCGCTCTGCCAGACGATCGCGAGCGCCATGGCGATCGCGCTGCGCAACGCGCGCGTGCTCCAGTCGCTGCGCGATCAGACGCAAAAGGTCACGGTCGCGCGGTTCGAGGCCGAGCGGCGGATGCGCTCGCTCCAGCGCTACGCGGACTTCTTCGAGAGCTCGGCGGACGGCATCGTCGTCGTCGACCTCGAGGGGCGCCTGCTCTTCTCGAACCCGAAGGCGCGCGAGATCACCGGCTACGACGAGGAGGATCTCCGCGGCCGCAAGCTCGGGGACATCTTCGCCGACGAGGACGGCGCGCGCGCCCACGACCTGCGCAACGCCTTCCTCCAGGGCAAGTTCCCGAAGGACGTCGACATCCGCATCAAGACGAAGAGCGGAAAGCACGTCATCGTCAACGTGAACACCGCGGGCGTCCTGCGCGAAGAGGGCGCGGTCCTGGCGTCTTTCCGCGACGTCACGAGGCAGCGCGCCGTCGAGGCCGAGCTCGTCAACACGAAGGACTTCCTCCAGCGCGTCATCGACTCGTCGTTCGACGCGATCATCAGCTGCGACATGGAGGGGAAGATCCTCCTCTTCAATCGCGCGGCCGAGCGCATCTACGGCCGGAGCTCCGCGGAGGTCGTCGGCACCGACGTCCGTACGCTCTATCCCGAGGGCACCGCCCAGGAGATCATGAGGCGCATCCGCGAGGGGGGCGGGCGCATCGAAGATCTGCAGATCACGATCATCGATGCCGCAGGGGAGGAGGTGCCCGTGTCCTTCGCAGGGGCCTTGATCATGGAGGGCGACACTCCGGTCGGGAGCGTCGGCATCTTCACGGATCTCCGCGAGAAGATGCACATGGAGCAGAAGCTCCAGCAGGCGCAGGAGCAGCTCCTCGCGCAGGAGCGCCAGGCGATCGTCGCCGAGCTCGCCGGCGCCGCGGCCCACGAGCTGAATCAGCCGCTCACGAGCGTCCGCAACTACGCGACGCTGCTTCGTAGACTCTTGGAGGCGGGAACGCCCGCCAGCGCGGCCGCCGAGGTCATCGAGGGCGAAGCCGAGCGCATGGCGGAGATCGTCCGCAAGATCGGGAAGATCACGAAGTACGAGACGAAGAGCTACGTCGGGAAGCAGAAGATCCTCGATCTCGATCGAGCGAGTGAGGAGGGGGTTCCCGTCGCGCCGACCGCGAGCTTGGAGGGGAGCTCCTCCGGTCCGCTCACCGAGTCGCGGCGTGCGTCGGGTGACGAGGGGGGATGGGGCCTTCAAGTCCGAACGACCAGAGAACGGGAGTAGGCCACGATGGCGATATCTCACTCCGGCAAGGACGAGAACGACGCACAGGAGCGGGTGACCATCTCTTCGGTCCCCATCAGTCGCAAGGAGCGAGTCGGCGTCGTCTCGCTCGGGGTCGAGGCCGCGTGGCTCGACCGGCTCGTCGTCGCCGTATGCGAGATGCCCGTCGCCGATGGAGAGGCCGCCGTCGTCGAGTTCCTCGTCCGGGCGCTCAGCGAAATCTTCCCCGACTGCGGCGTCGGCGCCTGCTTCGTCCCGCAGCCGCCGTCCTCGCCGTCCACCCCCGATCTCCCGCCTGCGGAGCAGCGCCTCTTCAAGTACGTCCCCGAGGGCGAGGAGGGGCGCGCGGTCGGGATGGACCCGACGCGCCTCTTTCCCGGCTACCAATACGAGCGCGTCCTCGAGGTGGAGGAGGGATCGACGACGCTCCACCTCGCCTCGGACGATCCGCAGCTCGAGCAAGACGGCTCGCCGAGGATGCACGTCGCGCGTCGCGCCGCGTTGGCCATGACCCGCGGCCTCGCCTTCGCACGCAGCCATGCCCGCGCCACCGCCGACGCGAAGGAGCTCCGCGCGCTGAGCTCGCACATGATGCAGGCCGAGAAGCTCGCGAGCCTCGGTCAGCTCGCCGCCGGCGTCGTCCACGAGCTCAACAACCCGCTCACGTCGATCGTCGCGTACACCGATTGGCTCATTCGCAAGCACGGGCCGAACGGCGACCCGGACAGCCTCGAGCGCCTGCGCCGGATCAGCGAGTCGTCCTCGCGCATCCTCCGGTTCACGCGCGATCTCGTCGCCTACGCCCGGCCTTCGAGCGAGGTGCCGGTGCCGGTCGCGATCCACAACGTCATCGAGCAGGCGCTCGCGTTCTGCGAGCACGTCATCGCCGAGCACGGCGCGACCGTCGAGCGAGGCTTCGCCGAGTCCCTCCCGCCGGTGAAAGGGATGCCGGAGCAGCTCGCCCAGGTGTTCGTCAACCTGTTCACGAACGCCTGCCACGCGATGCCGAAGACCGGCGGGCGCCTCATCATCAAGAGCGAGCTTTCGTCCGACGGCCGCGTGGTCGTGATCGTGGAGGACAACGGCCACGGCATCGCGAACGAGCACTACGCCGCGATCTTCACGCCGTTCTTCACGACGAAGGGCGACGGGCGCGGCACCGGCCTGGGCCTGTCCATCGTGCGCAACATCATGGACAACCACAAAGCGGAGATCCGCGCCGAGCGCGGCTCGGAGGGCGGAGCGCGCTTCGTCCTGACGTTCCCGGCGGGAACGTGATTCCGCGTGTTTTGCGCGGAATCAGTCCTCGGTCCTCGGTCCTCAGTCCTCAGCAAGAGCTACTCGTCGCCGAAGAACGAGCCTACGGCGATCTCGATGGCTTCGAACGGCTCCGCACGGACCGTCTCGCCGCGTGCGGCGCGCAGCGCGATGAGATAGCCGTCCGGCGTCCAGCGGTGGGCGGTGAGCGTCTCGGTGTCGGGATCGACGATCCAGTAATGAGGGATCCCGGCTTTTTGGTACGTGACGAGCTTGTCGACGAGATCGGTCTTTGCGTTCGACGCGGAGAGCACCTCGCAGACCCAGTCCGGCCGGACCCGGACGGGACGTCCCCGCGGACGCTCCGGCATGTGATCGCGTCGCCAACCCACGAGGTCGGGACGGTAGACCTCGTGCTCCGAGAGCTCGACCTCCACCTCGACGAGGATCCACCAGCCGCCGGGCCCCTTGGGACCGCCGGGCGGCCCGTGAAACCGCGAGCGGAGCGTCGCCGCCAGGCTCGCCTGGGCATCGCCGTGCTCGGCGCTCGGCTCGGCCTTGTGAACGACGACGCCGCGAACGACCTCGCAAGGCGCATCGCCCAGAGCAGCGAGCGTCTCCCACGTCGCGAGCGGCTTCGACGCAGCGGACATGCCCCGAGTCTAGCGCCTGCTCGGGTCTCGGGCCCCGGGCCTCTCTTCGAATCCTCAGTCCTCAGCAATGAGGGCTCGTGCGTCTCGGCGCCGTATCGCGAGCCCTTGCGAGTCGTCGAGTCTTCGCGTGCTTCGTCGCAACGCTGCTCGGCCAGCCGATGTGTTCTTTCAATCGCGAGACGGTGGCACGATGGAAGTGGACCGCGAAGCGCTGGATGAACGGCGGAGGATGACCTGCCGAGGCCCGAGGCCTGAGGCCTCGGGCCTTGACCGACCGAGGACTGAGGACTGAGGACTGAGGTCTGGATGCTCCCCCGCCTGCACCTGTTCGAGTTCAACGACGCGCCCGGCGTGCCCGGGTTCGTCAAGGACACCATCATCGAGTCGTTGAGCCGGATGCTCGCGTGGGGACGCCTGCTTCGTGGTCTCGTCGGGCCGTTTTACGACTTCGTCCGCAAGGCAGGGGTGACCGAGGTTCTCGACGTCTGCGCCGGCGCGGGCGGGCCGGCGGGGATTCTCGTCGACGAGCTGCTCGCCGCCGGCGTCACGCCGCCGCGCTTCGTGCTGACGGATCTGAACCCGCAGGTCGAGAGCTGGGCCGCGCTCAAGCGCCGGCATCCTCGGTACATCGACTTCGTGCCCGAGCCGGTCGATGCCACGCGTCTGCCACCCGAGCTCGCGCGCGGCCGGGGCGCCGTCGTCATCAATGCTCTGCATCACTTCCGCCCGGAGCTCGCCTCGCGCATCCTCTGCTCGCTCGCCGAGGGCTCCGCGGGCGTCTTCGTGGCCGAGCCGTTCGAGCGGACGCCGCTCGGCTTCGCGCTGATGGCGCCCAAGGGCGTGCCCGCCCTCCTCGTGAACCCGATCCTCTCGCCGAGAGACAACTTCAAGAAGGCGGTCTTCACGTGGTTCACGCCTCTGGCCATCGGGGTGTCGATCTGGGACGGCTTCGTGAGCACGTTGCGCATCTACTCGGAGCTCGACCTGCGGGCGCTCGTCGCGCCGCTCGCGCGCGAGATCGAGTTCTCGTACGGCCATTACCCGGTCGGGCGCTTCGGGCGCGGGTACTGGTTCCGCGGGACGAGGCGGGCGGCGTCGTGAGCCGCCGCCGCGCAAGCGTCACTCGGTCGTCTTGCCGTCGAACTCCTCGGTGTCTCTCTCGGCGTCGGCACGCGTGCGATGGACGACCCCGTCGCGGTGGTGCGGCGGCGCGTAGAGCGTGTAGAGCTTGAGCGGCTCGTCGCCTCGGTTGACGACGTCGTGCTTCGCTCCGGCCGGGATGACGATCGCGGAGCCCGGGCCGATGGGGCTCGGCACGTCGTCGATGACCACCTCGCCCGTGCCCGTCTCGACGCGGATGAACTGATCGGTGTCTTCGTGCGTCTCGAGCCCGATGCGATCGCCGGGAGGGATGGCCATGAGCACGAGCTGGAGGTTCTTCGCCGTGTAGACCACGCGCCGGAAGTCTTCGTTCCGCTCCGTGATCGCGTGGATGTCGTCCACGAACCCTCGCATGACCTTGCCCTCTTCTCCGGTCTGCTCACCGGTTCCCGTGGCGCCCGGGAGGCGCGCAGTGGTCCGACCCTCGGTCGCGGTGTCACGCTCGGCCTGTGCGTCCGCACCACGATCGCACGCGAGCGTAGCCAGCGCAGCGACGACCACCGCAACGAGCTTCACGTTGCAACGGCGCATGTCACTCTCCTCACGCCCCACGAGGTGCAAGCCCGGTACCGTGTCCGAGCCTTCGCCGCTGCGCTCGACCGGGCGACGGCGAGCGCGGCCTGTCGCGGAGCTCGGGCGGCGCGCGGTGGTCGCTCGCGTCGTCAGGCGCCGAGGCGGTAGACGCGCTCGAAGCCTTCGTCGAGGTTGCGGATCGTGACGGCGACGATGCCGTGCTCGTCGAGGACGTACTCCTCCTCGATGCGCGGTCCCGCGCGGTCGAAGCGCTCGACGCGGACGTCGTCGAGCGCGCCGCCGACGAGGCTGCGATCGAACGGGAACAGCACGTCACCGGAGAAGACCATGTGCCCGCGCGGCTTGCCGTCGTCGCTCATCCCGCTGCACTCGAGGAAGCGGAAGTGCCCGACGTTGTGCGCCGCGCGGTAGCGGCGCCGGCAGGCGACGCGGGCTCCGCCCGAGGAGGGGAGCACCGTGTCCGGGGTGAAGATCGGGTCGAACGTGATCTCGCTCCCGGCGTGCGCCTCGCGGAACACGCCGAACGTCCGCGAGTAGCGGTCGACGAGCTCGAAGCCCGCGGCTTCGTCGCACGCGATGGCGAGGCCGATCGCGATCGCGGCCGAGGCGTACGGCGATCGATGCACGCGCCTGCCGTACCGCTGGCGGAGCATCCGGCCGACGATCGGCAGCTCGCTTCCGCCGCCGACGACGTAGATCCCGGCGATGTCGTCGCGCATCGCGCCCTGCTCGCCGCCCTCGGCATCCGCGAGGCGCGTCATCACGGGGAGCATCGCGTCGATCGACCGCTCGACGAGCGGACTGCACGCCTCGTAGATCTCCGCGACGGGGAGCGTGACCTCGGGGACCGGCGCGGCCTCGCCGAGGGCGGCCTCGAGGTCGATGCTCGTCTTCTTCGAGCTCGGGTTCAGGCGCTCCTTCGCGTCGCGACACTGATCGCGCAGCCGCGACAGGGAGACGGGGTCGAGCGCCTTCTTGTCGAGCTTCGCACGCTCGAGGACGAGGTCGACGATGACCTCGTCGAAGTCGTCGCCGCCGAGCTCGTTGATGCCCGCGGTCGCGAGGACCTCGTGGCTCACGCCCTGCATCCGGACGAGCGAGGCGTCGAACGTGCCGCCGCCGAGATCGTAGACGACGACGTGATCGCGCTTCGACGTGAGGGTGTTGCGGTGGCGATGCGTGTACTCGAAGCCGGCGGCGGACGGCTCGTTCAACATCGCGAGCGGGGAGAGCTCGGCGCGGCGGAAGGCGTCGAGCGTCAGCAGGCGCTGCGCGCCCGATGCGTTGGCGGGGACCGCGACGACCGACTCGATGGGGCCGGCCCGGAGCTCCTCGGCGAGGGTCGAGCGAACGAGCACGGCGTCGCGGACGTACGCGAAGAAGCGCGTGAGGAGGTCGCCGAGCGTGACCGACACCGAGCCGATTCGGACCTCGCGGCCCGGCGTCGCGTCGGCGCTCGCGAGGAGGCGCTTGAAGGAGCGCACGACGCACGCGCGCTCACCGGCCGCGAGCGCGTCGAAGCCGAAGCGGAGACGACCTTGCTCCTCGGCGACGATCGACGGAATCCAGTCGTGGGAGTCGCCTGCGTCGTCGACGAACGCGAGGACGGGGTAGTTGCCGCGGTCCGCGCAGGCCACGACGGTGCGTGTCGTCCCGAAATCGATCCCGAGTCTCAACGTGAGCCCTCCTCGTCGCTCGAGGCGCCCGGGCGGCCGATACGTGCTTCCGGTCGCCGGGGGTCGGCCCGATACAGCACAGTCGGCCGAACGTGGGCAAGAACTCGTGGGTTTCGACGCGCTCGACGGCTCGCGCGGACCGAAGGATTTCTCTCAGTTCCCCGGCGCCGCGTCGGCGCCCGCGTCGCCGGCGAGCGGCGCGGGCGTCGTGCTCACGAGCGTGAGATCGGCGTCCTCCGTGTAGTACGCGCTGAAGAACGCCGTCGGAAAGGCGATGCTGGTCTTTCGGACGAGGCGCACGAGCAGGCCGTCTTCGACCGCGAAGTACCAGTCGACGTTGTTCGTGCCTTGCTGAGAGCCGGTGACCACGAGCTCCTCGCGGAAGTGTCGCGTGCGAATGGCGGCGCCTCCGACGACGACGTCCTCCTCACCGACGTACTCGTAGGGGCCGCCCGACGTGAACTGGGACGTGCCGGTCTCGCTCTCTTCGTTGCGACCGGTGCAGATGTGCGGCCATTCCTGCTCCGGTGCGGGCGAGAGGAGCGTCATCGTGTCCCCCGGCTTGCAGGTCATGACGGTGCTGACGAGGATGCCGCCGAGGACGGCGAGATGCTGGGATCGGTGCACGCCGACGCGGATCGTCTCGCTGCCACGGAGGCAGAGATCCATCTTCTCCGTATAGCCGGTGCGCAGCGTGAGCTTCGCAGAGTAGCAATCGGCGTCCTCGTGGACGATCGCGACACTCGCGGTCGGTCCGTACGGTGCCGTCCTCGTGTTACCGAGGACGTTGATGGAGTCCTTGCCCGTCGCGACGTAGGCGTAGATGCCCTCGTCCGGGCGTCGTTTCCCCACGGCCTCCGCGTCCGCGGCGTCTGCGGGCTCGGTGGGGGCCACCCACACGTCGTCGGTCTTGCCCGCGTCGTCGGTGAGCGGTGCATGCGGCGGCGGCGTCTGTTCCGTGTAGCCGTCGTCGAGGAGAAGCGAGCAACCCGAGGCGATGGCGGCGGCGAGCACCGCCGTCAGGGAAATCGATCGACGCTTCGCCATCGCCATCGCGCGCTTCCTGTCGCTTGCGTCGAGCGTACGGCCCGGCGCCGTGCCGCGTGCGCATTATCTCGAATGTATCATTCCGGTCGGAATGCGTCAGGAAGTTCGTGCCGGCGCCAGCCTCGAGAGAAAGGCCGCTCTCACGAAACGGGGCGCAGGCTCGGCCGTGGGGGCGGCGCTGGTCCGGGGTCCCACACGAAGTGGTCGATGAGCATCGGATCGCTCCCGTCGAGCACGTCGTCCTTGCCGATCGTCCAGCCTTCGATCCGACCGCTCGGGTGAACGCAGAGGCGCACGAAGTGCTTGTAGCCGGGGTGCCCGAGGACGGTGAACGCCTGCTGGTGCTCGATGCCGAGGAGCATGAGGACGGTGAGGTAGACGCCGAAGACGAGCGCGCCCACGAACGCGGAGGCGACGAGGACCGCGCCGTCGGCCGCGTGGAAGGGGAGGTGAGGGACCACGAGCCGGAGGCCCATCGGGAAGAAGCCGAGGACGACGCCGAACGGGATCGCGAACGCGGCGCGCGCCGCCCGGCTGCCCTGTCCTTGATGCGAGACGAGGTAGAGGACGAGCGACAGGCTCGCGGCGACGATGGCCGAGGTGATGGCGAGCGTCGTCGGTCCGTTGTGCGCGGCGCCGAGGACGATCGACACGACGACGCCGTACGCGAGGTGGACCAAGAAACCCGCGCGCCCGATCATCAGCTTCGCGGGCGCCTGGAGCACGAGCCGGCGTGACGCCGCCGCGCTCGGGTACGCGACGTCCGGCGGCCCCGAGGACTCCGGGTAGGGCGCGACGCGCGTGCCGTGCAGGAACGCTCCGCCGCCGCCCGCGATGACGTGCATCGAGCGCCCGATCGTCCGCCGCTCGTAGTGGTGGAAGTCGCCGGCGAGATAGAAGACGCGATCGCGCTCGAGGCTCAGGCGGCAAGCGGCGAGCATGCGCGCGCCTGGCTCGTTCCGGTGCCCGTACGCCATCGCGGGATCCCCTGCCACGAAGAGGACCGCGCGGGTCGGCGCCTCCTTGCGTCGCCTCGTGAAGTACGCGCGCTGGCGGAAGTCGACGCGCCCGAGCTGGCGATCGGCACCCCACAGATCGAGCTCCGGGGTGAGCGGCAGGCAGAAGTAGCTCGCCTCCTGGATGGGCTCGTAGCCGCGGAGCACGAGGCGTCTCCGGCGCTTGATCGTGGTCCCACCGAAGAACGCGCGCACGGACCGGAACAGGCCGAGCAGCATGCCGTACAGGCCGCCGACCTCGTCGAGGTGGATGGTGCGCGCGACGAGGCCGACCTTGCGACCGGGGCGCTTGCGCAGGCGCTTGCTGATCTTCGGTGTCGGGTCGCGATCGTCCGCACGGAACGGCTCGTCGATCCGGCGCCGGAACAGGCGGCCGAACCCGTCGAGCCCGTCGTACCAATCGTGGTTGCCGGGCGTCCCGAGGAGCACGCGCTTCTTGGAGCTCGCGCCGATCTTCCGGAGCTCCTCGTTCCACGGCAACACGAGCCGGTTGTAGATCTCGTCCGCCGTCGCGACCGGGTAGGAGATGTCGCCTCCGAAGACGAGGATGTCTCCGCGCGGGAGCAGCATGCGACCGCCGTTGCCGTCGTCGACGTCGTAGGTCGACGCGAGCATGCGGCCCACGCCTGCGCTGACGTCACGGTCGTCTCCGGTGTCGGCGGCGAAGTCGATCCAAATCGGCCGCCCGAGCAGCTCGCTGAGCGTGGTCGCTCCTCCGGCGGGCTGGCTGTCCGGCGCCAGGATGCGGCCCGCGGCGGCGACGAGCTCGGCGGGCTCGTTGGGGCGCATCCAGTCGCGCGCGTCGACCGACTCCGTCGCGATCGCGCGCGCGGCGAAGTTACGAAGATGCCCGAAGAGTGAAGTTATGCCGTACCAGCGAATCCCGAAGGGCGGATGTGCGCCTTGCCGGAAGACGAGGGGATCCGGCTTGTCGCCTCGGGGACGGAGGACCACCGGCGGGCGCGTGAGGGTGGAGCTGGGCGGAGGCGCAAGCTCCTCCGAACGGCCCTCACGGGAGCGGCGGTCCTCGCCGTCGAGCAGCACATGGAAGAGGATAGCCTTTTTGGGTTACCCTCGCTGGCAACCATGCGAACGAAGACTGCGCTCACGTTTGCGGTGCTGTCTGCGATCGCGCTCCTGACGGCCAGCGGCCGCGCAGGGCCGCCGAACGTGAAGGGACGCATCGCCGGTCACGAGAAGCTCGTGCCGGAGGTCTACGCCGAGGCGGCCAAGCCCGAGGCCCGGCGCTGGACCTGGCGAGAGCCTTCTCCCTCCGTGAGCGCGCAGTTTCGGACGCTCTCCGCGAACCCGTCGCGCGACATCTGCATCGCCGCGATGACCGCGGCGAACCAGGAGAAGCAGCAGTTCTTGATGACCGTCACCGGTGGGCGCGTGTTCCCCACCACCATCGTCGTGACGCCCAACACCGAGCTCGCCTTCAAGAACTTCGACCCGTTCAAGCACCGGATCCACATCACGGGGCCCGGCGGGCAGAAGCTGCTGCCGCCGGACGACCTGCAGCCGAACGCCGTCCGCAAGTGGGCGGCTCCGGGGCCGGGCCGCTACGAGGTCCGCGACGAGCTGTTCCCCAGCATCCGCACGTTCATCATCGTCGACCCGCAGGTCGTACAGGTCGCCTACCCGGGTCGTGACGGCGCCTTCGGATTCAGCCTGCCGGCCGGCGATTACGTGCTCAAGGCGTTCTTCAACGGAAAGCAGGTGGGCAAGCCGGTCAGCCTCACCGCGAAGGATCGCGGCGTGGTCGAGTTGAAGGAGCCGTTCAGGCTCGACGAAGAGGCGGGCGCGCAATGATGATCCTGTCCCGCATCTGGTACGTCATCCTGGCGATTCTCCTCGCCGCCGCTTACTACGTCGTCGCGCTCGCCGTGGGCCAATACAACCGGCGCAACCAAGCGGCGATGGAAGAGACGCTGAAGGCCGACAGCCAGGTCGTCAGCTGGGCGATGCAGGTCGACGCTCGCCGCCGCCTCGATGTCCTGCTGCTCGCGGCGGTCGATCAGAGCGTCGCCAAGGCGATCAAGGGCGCGAACGGGCGGGAGACGATCCCGGCCTCCTCCAGGGAGGAGGGCGCCAAGGCGCTCCGCGCCTTCAACGAGAAGCTTCCGCCCGAGTACAAGAACGACGTCCTCTTCATCACCGATCGCGAGGGCCGCCTCGTTGCGCAGATCGGATACGACGTCGTCAACGGGTTCGCGGAGTTCGAGCTCGGCGGATACCCGGCCGTCTTCGACGCGCTCCACGGCTTCCTCCGCGACGACACCTGGGTGTGGGGCGGAAAGCTCGCGCGTGTCGTCACACGTCCGGTCGAGGACGAGGTCGGGCAGCCTCCGCTCGGCGCGGTGGTCGGGCTCCGCTGGATCGACGCATCGTTCGCGAAGGAGATCGCGAAGCGTACGCGCACGAACCTCGCGTTCTTCGCGCTCGGCCAGCGCGTCGCGTCCGCGGCGACGACGGACGGGTTCGAGGAGAACTCGCTCGAGGCGCTCGGCAGCGATCTGGCTGCGTTGAGCGAGGACAAGGGGTTCAAGGAGAACGGTCGCACCGACGTCCGGCCGCTCGGCGACGGCAAGGGCGGCGTGCTCTTCGTTCGTCTCCCCGGCGAAGCCTGGGAGCTCAACGGCGGCTTCGCCGTCGCGCGCCCGAAGGTGGCGCTCAGCTCGCCGACCGGCTTCATCACGGGCGCGGACGACACCGACAAGAGGAACGTGAAGCTGTGGCTCGTCGCGGTGATCGCCGGCGCCGCGGCGATCTTCGGGATCCTCTTCTCCTATCTCGAGCACTCGCTCCCGATGAAGGAGCTGAAGGTCCAGGCGGAGAAGCTGAAGAACGGTCAGCTCGACACGTTCACGCTTCCGCGCTTCCGCGGCGGGTATCGCCCGATCGCGGCCGACATCAACGCCGGCATCCAGCGCGTCGTCGAGAAGGGCGGAGGCACGGCGCGCAAGCCCGCCGATCTGGAGTCGATCCTCGGTCCGGTGCCGGCGCAGCCCAACATGAGCGCGTTCTCGTTCCCGCTGTCGGACGGCTCCGGCGTGCAACAGGTCCCGCCGCCCCCGCCTCCGGGACCCGCGACGCCGGCGTCCGCGAACAACCCGCCGCGCTTCGGTGCGCCGCCGCCTGCTCCTCCGTCTCGTCCGGGCAACACGGGCGCCAACGCGCCGGCCGCGACGAGCGCGAATCCGCCGGCGGTGCCGGGTGGGCCGCGACCCCAAGGGTTCCCGCAGTCGGATCGGACGATGGCGATGTCGGGGGGCGGTGGCTATCCGCCGCCGCCGCCTGCGCCGGGCAGCTCGCCCGGAACCGGTACGGGGGCGCACAGCGCGACGGTCGCTGCGACGCCTGCCGCTTCGAAGCGCACGCAACCGGCGTCGCCGCCTTTCCCGAACCCCGCGGCGAAGCTCCCGAAGGGGGACGACGAGGATCAGACGGTCGTCGCGAGCCAGAGCAACCCTGCGGCAGCGGCGTCGCAGGATCCCTCCGAGGAGTGGCAGCGCGTCTACGAGGAGTTCATTCGCACGAAGCGCGAGTGCGGCGAGCCGACCGAAGGTCTCACGTACGAGAAGTTCCAGCAGACGCTGAAGAAGAACCGCGACGCGCTCATGCAGCGTCACGGCTGCAAGCGCGTGAAATTCTCGGTCTACATCAAGGAAGGTCGCGCCTCGCTCAAGGCCACGCCCGTCCGAGAGTGAGCGCTCCCGTCCGGGCGCGCGCGCACCGGGGTTCGGGCACCGTGGCGTGTCCGATTGCGTGACGCGCCACACCGGTCTAGCGTGGCGACGTGCTTCGCCCCACGCTCCGCCGCCTCTCGTGGATGCTCCTCGTGCTCGTCCTGGGCACGCCGCGCGCGGCGCTCGCGACGAACGTCACGGAGACGGCCGACAACGGCTCGGAGCAGATCGCCCGTGGTGGCGCGTGGGTGGCCCGCGCGAGCGATCCGCTCGCGACGACGTTCAACCCCGCGGGCCTCGCGGGCCAGCCCTCGCGGATCACGATCCAGAGCAACTTCCTCGTCCACCGCACGTGCTTCACGCGGCTTCGGGCGGCGAACGACACGAGCGTCGATCCGCTCGTCGACGCCACCGGCCACTTCCCGCGCGTGTGCAACGACATCGAGGTGGCGCCCAACCCACAGATCGGCGGGACCCTCCGCGTCACGGATCGGCTCGGGGTCGGGCTCCTCGTGATCGGCCCGTCGTCGGCGGGCGAGAAGAACTGGCCCGAGTTCGTCGAGGACGCGACCGGCCAGAAGCGCGCCGCTCCGCAGCGCTATCTCCAGACGCGGCAAGCGAACATCGTCGTCTTCCCGACGGTGGGCGTCGGCTACGAGGTCGTCGACGATCTGCGCCTCGGCGTGAGCTTCGGCTGGGGCCTCGCGAAGATCAAGAACACGACCGCGACCGTGGCCCTCAACAACGACGGCCTGACCGCGGACAACGACGTCCGCGCGAACCTCCAGGTCAGCGACTGGTTCATCCCGCGCGTCAGCGCGGGCGGCATCTGGAGCGTGACGCCGAACCTCGACATCGCCGGCTGGTACCAGTGGACGGACGCCATCCGGGCGCGCGGCGACGTGGGCACCGCGACGAGCTACTACACGGCCGCGAACGCGCGCGGCGACGACAGCAACGTCGGGTGGGCGGACACGATCTTCAGCGACTGCGGCACGGGCCGCCCTCAGGACGAAGGCAAGTGCGGCGACGGCGGCAACGCGCGTTTGAAGTTCGTGCTGCCGATGGAGGCGAAGATCGGGCTTCGCTTCCACGAGCCGCGCTCCTCGTCGGCGGAGCGGGCCGGCAAGACGTTCGAGCGCGATCCGCTGGCGAACGACGTGTTCGACGTCGAGGTCGATCTCACCTGGGCGAACAACTCGGCGATCGACTCGCTCCAGGTCCGCTTCCCGAGCGATCCCTCGGGAGCCGGTCTCCTCCCCGTGTCCGGCATCAACGCCGAGATCCCGCCGAACGCGGATCAGCCTCGCAAGTACAAGGACGTCTTCGGCGTCCGCGTGGGCGGCGACTACAACGTCCTGCCCGACCGCCTCGCGCTCCGCGCCGGCGCGTACTTCGAGACCTCGGCGGCGAACCCGCAGTTCCAGCACCTCGACTTCCCGGCGTCGCACCGCATCGGCTTCGCGCTCGGCGCGACCTATCGCATCCGCTTCGGCTCCGACCCTGCGCGCAGCGACGCCCTCGAGCTGATGCTCGGCTACGGCCACACGTTCTTCGGCGAGCAGTCGCGCGAGGATCCGAACGCACGTGGCATCGGAGCCCTCGCGGGCACTTCCTGCCCCGCCGACGCGACCGTCGCCTCGCCCGACCGCTGCAGCGACGGAACGCAGCGGTATCGGACGCGGTGGCCGGTGAACCTGGGTACGATCACGAACTCGTTGAACGTCGTGAACGTGGGGGTCGCCTATCGCTTCTGAGGCTCCGGGCTCCAGGGTCCAGGCTCCAGGGGGCTCGGCCGAGACGCCGGGGCAGGGCGGGCGCAACGAGGTGAGGGCCCAGCTCGTTGTCGATTGCGCGTCCTCGCTGCGAGCGCGTGCTCATGCTCGCTCGAGCGAGCGATTGGCGTGAGAGAAGCGAGACCCGAGCGTTGGTTTTTCGCGCATGCGCGCATGGAACACGCGCGCGGATCGCGCACGAGCGAGCGTTCGTCGAACGATCGCGGATCGTGCTCCCCCGGAGCCTGGAGCCTGGAGCCTCCGTCTGCGGTCGAGCTCTTTCGAACCCGGAGCCTGGAGCCTGGAGCCTGGAGCCTGTATCCTCGTTCCATGAGCGAAGCGCCGCGTAAGGTCATCATCATCGGGTCTGGTCCGGCGGGGCACACGGCGGGCATCTATGCTGCTCGCGCCAACCTCAAGCCTCTCATGTTCGAAGGGCTCACGCGCGGCGGGATCCCCGGCGGGCAGCTCATGATCACGAACGACGTCGAGAACTACCCCGGCTTCCCCGAGAAGATCGCGGGGCCGACGTTGATGAAGGCGTTCCGCGATCAGAGCATCAACCAGGGCGTCGAGATCCGGACGGAGGACGTGAACAAGGTCGACTTCTCGACGCGACCCTTCAAGATCTACGCGGGCGACGACAACAAGGAGTGGCTCGCCGAGACGGTCATCATCGCGACGGGAGCGCAGGCGAAGTGGCTCGGCTTGCCGAGCGAGACGGCGCTCCAGGGCAAGGGCGTCAGCGCCTGTGCGGTGTGCGACGGCGCGTTCTTCCGCAATCAGCCGGTCATGGTCGTCGGCGGCGGCGACACCGCGATGGAGGAGTCGATGTACCTCTCGGGGCTCTGCTCCAAGGTCACGCTCATCCATCGCCGCGACCAGTTCCGCGCGAGCAAGGCGATGCAGGAGCGCGTGCTCAAGAACCCCAAGATCGAGGTGCTCTACAACACCGAGGTCGACGAGATCCTCGACGTCGCGAAGGGCGAGGTCACGGGCGTCCGGGTGCGCAACAACAAGACGGGCGAGAAGGCCGTCGTCGACGTCACGGGCGTCTTCATCGCCATCGGCCACACGCCGAACTCGGACCTCTTCAAGGACTACCTCGAGCTCCACGACAACGGCTACATCAAGACGAAGCCCGGCACGACGCAGACGTCCGTGCCCGGCGTCTTCGCCGCCGGCGACGTCCAGGACTTCGTCTACCGCCAGGCCGTCACGGCCGCCGGCAGCGGCTGCATGGCCGCGCTCGAAGCCGAGCGCTGGCTGGCGGCGAACGGGGCTCACTAGAGAAAGGCTCCAGGCTCCGGGCTCCAGGCTCCAGAGCGCAGTCTCCTGACCGTAGTCTCCAGACTCCAGTCTCCAGCTTGGGAGACCTCCAGTCGGCTCGAGAGGCCTCCGTCAGCTCGAGAGGCCTCCGTCAGCTCGGGAGCACTTCAGCCTTCAGCTGGGGAGGATTGCAGGCTCGAGCTCGGGAGGCGTTCAGCCTTCAGCTCGGGAGAGGACCGGGCCGCCTTTGGACAGCGCGACCATTTGCGCGAAACCGCGGAAATCCCGGAGATCGGTGCAAAACGTCCGGTGGCGCCCGGTCGAGCCATGCCGTGGGGTCTTGAAACGACCCGTCGGGTGGAATCCGCTGAGGACTGAGGACCGAGGACTGAGGCCGTGCCCCTGGAGCCCGGAGCCTGGAGCCACATCGCTGAGCCCGGAGCCTGGAGCCCTGATCCGGGACTGGAGTCTGGAGTCTGGAGACTGAAGTCAGATCCCTGTTAGGCTCCTGCCGTGGCGGAAGACTCGGCAGAGGCCTCACGTCCGTCCGGTGATGCGGCGACCGGCAAGGTCAAGTCGCAGCCTCGCGTCGAAGTGCCGAGCGCCGAGCGGGAGGCGCAGCTCGCGAAGGTTCCGTTCTTCGACGGACTGACGCCCGAAGCGCTCGCGATGATCGCCCAAGTCACGACCGAGGAGACGTACGCGAGCGGGACGCGGCTCTTCCAGTACGGCGATCCGGGCGACAAGCTCTACATCATCCTCGAGGGCAAGGTCCGGATCTCGCGCGAGGTCGGAGGCATGGGCGAGGAGGCGCTCGCCGTGCTCGGGCCCGGCGAGGTGTTCGGTGAGATGGCGCTGCTCGACGAGTCGCCGCGTTCCGCCGGCGCCCTCGCGCACGAGCGCTGCCGGCTGCTCGTGATCACGAAGGACGCGTTCGACGACCTGCTCTTCTTGCACAAGGATCTCGCGTACGAGGTTCTGTGGAGCTGCGTCCGTATGTTGGCCGCCCGTCTCCGTGAGACGAACGACAAGCTGACGTTCCTGTCGACGAGCGGTCGCTTCTGAATCTTGCTCATGATGTCTCGACGCTGGAGCACGACGAAGTGGTTGCTCGCGACGGTCCTCGCGGTCGCTTGCGGCCCCGCGCCCGAGCCACAGCCGCCGGGCGGCCTCGCGTCCTCTCCGGACGGAGGAGCGCACGCGCACGTCCCGGCGCCCTCCACCCCGTCGGAGCCTTCGACCGCGCCGAGCGGGGCGGCGACCAGCGTGACGCCGCCGCCCGTCCCCAAGCCGATGAAGCCCATCGTGGCGAGCGCGATGGAGGCCGAGCTCCGCGAGATCGGGCTCGATCCGAAGGCGCTCCCGCCGCTGGACAAGATGGACCCGGCGATGCTGCGGAAGGTGATGAAGCCTTTCACCAAGGCGCTCGGCGTCCAGTGCAGCCACTGCCACGACACGAAGAGCTTCAAGGCGCCGACGCCGAACAAGAAGATCGCGGCCCGCATGTGGAACGACTTCGTCCGCGGCTTGGCGATGTCGGACGGAAACGCGGTCTTCTGCGATAGCTGTCATCAGGGCAGCGCCACGTTCCTCGATCGCTCGAGCATCCCCGCGCTCTCCGACTGGATGAGCGAGAACTACACGGGCAAGCTCGTCCGAACGGACAACAAGGAGCACGGCTGCGAGACCTGTCACGGCGATCCCTTCGAGGGGAAGGTGTTCGCGAAGTTGTGGAAGTGAGATCAGGCTCCAGGCTCCGGGCTCCAGGCTCCAGGGGAAATGCCCAGCGAGCCTCGTGCGCGGCGGCCGAGCCACTCGCTCTCCGAGCGCGCGAACGCAACACGATGAGGCACGTTTCGAGCTCCGGCCGGACGAGAAACAGACGATCGTGTCCGTTGCTGCGCTGATCCTCGTGCTGACGGCGTGTCGGCACCTCGCCGTTCCTCATCTCTCGCTGTCAGCGCACTCTCCCTGGAGCCTGGAGCCCGGAGCCCGGAGCCTCTGTTGAAAACCTGCGGACCCCGATCCCACAACGTGCGAAAACCGCGAGGGAAATAGGTCAGGGTAGGGCGTTCCTTGACTCGGGTACGCGTGTTCAGTACGCTGAACACTGTGCAAGGGCTCACTCAGCGCCAACAGATGGTGCTCGACTTCATCCGTCAGTCGATCGCCGACCGCGGGTACCCGCCGACGCTGCGCGAGATCGGTGCGCGAATGGGGATCCGCTCGACGAACGGCGTCAACGATCACCTCCGTGCTCTCGAGCGGAAGGGGTACCTCACGCGCGAGGACATGAAGTCGCGCGCGCTTCGGCCCACCGCACATGCGAACAGTAATGCGGATGCGGCTCCGGCGAAGGACAACTCGGCGCGTGGGCCCAAGACGTCGAACGAAGACGATGACGTGATCGACGTCCAGATCCTCGGGCGCGTCGCGGCGGGGCTCCCGCTGTTCGCCGAGGAGCACGTCATCGACACCGTCCGGGTCGATCGCGGACTGCTCAAGGGCGGCCGCGAGGTCTTCGGTCTCCGTGTCCACGGCGACTCGATGATCGAGGCCGGGATCCTGAACGGGGACTACATCTTCGTCCGGAAGCAGCTCACCGCGAACCGCGGGGACATCGTCGTGGCGCTCATCGGCGACGAGGCCACGGTCAAGTACTACTACCCGGAGAAGGACTACGTTCGCTTCCAGCCGGCCAACAAGGCGATGGCGCCCATCCTGGTCCGCGCCGTCGACTTCAAGCCGACGATGCTGCTCGGCGTCGTGGTCGGCGTCTTCCGCCGGCTCTGAGGGGCAACGCCGGAAGTCCTTGTCTCACCGCACGCGCCGCTGATAGGTCTCGTAGGCGTCGAGATGCGGGGTTGTCTTCTGGCGGCCATGCTCTGCCTGGCGTCGCTCCTCACGGGGTGCGGCGGGGTTTACTACGCGATCACCATCAACGCGGCCGAGGCTCGTCTCGAGCAGGCGCGCGCCATGGGTGCCGAGACGGCCGCCCCGTACGAGTACTACTACGCGCGGGAGCACCTGCGTGAGGCGCACATCCAGGCGGCCGAGGCCAGCTACGGCGATGCGGCGACCTATGCGGAGACCGCCGAGGCCTATGCGCAGAAGGCCATCGATCTGATCCAGGCCTCCAAACGCGGCGAGGCGCAGAAGTGAAAAGCCAACGGTTGCCTCTCGTCGCGGAGCGCCGGCGCCTCGAGAGGCGCGTCGCGCCGCGCACGCTCCGGACGCGATCCGCGGTCGCCGCGGTCCTCGCCGTCGTCGTCGGCTCTTCGTGCTCCGCGGGACACGTGGCGCGGGGGCGCATCGACGGCGTCAGCGCGGTCGTGAAGAAGGCCGAGGAGAACGGCGCGATGCGCTGCGCTCCTCGAGAGCTCGCGCTCGCCAAGTCCCACCTTCTGTTCGCGCAGGTGCGCCTCGACCAAGGGAGGTTCGAGAACGCGCAGGAGCACCTCGCGATCGCGGAGCCGAACGCGCGCGCGGCGCTCGCGATGAGCCCCGCCGACAAGTGCGCCGAGGAGCCTTCGCTCGCGCGCGAGGGCGATCGCGACGGCGACGGCATCCTCGACGGCTTCGACCAGTGCCCGGACGAGCGCGAGAACTACAACGGCTACGAGGACCTCGACGGTTGTCCCGACGATCCGGACACCGACAAGGACGGCATCCCCGACTCGCGCGATCAGTGCATCCTCCAGCCGGAGGACAAGGACGGCTACCTCGACGAAGACGGATGTCCGGATCCCGACAACGACGGCGACGGCATCCCGGACGAGAAGGACAAGTGTCCGAACGAGCCCGAGGATCCCGACGGGTTCCAGGACGACGACGGCTGCCCCGAAGACGACAACGACAACGACACCGTCAAGGACGTCGACGATCAGTGCCCGAACACGCCGGGCCAGCCGAGCGGCGAGCGGCCGGGCTGCCCGAACCTCGTCGTCGTCACCGCGAAGGAGATCCGGATCACGCAGCAGATCCAGTTCGACACCAACAAGGCGACGATCAAGCCGGTCAGCTTCCCGATCCTCGACGCGGTCTACGACGTGCTCGTCGCCAACCCGCAGATCACGCTCGAGGTCCAGGGCCACACGGACAACGTCGGCAACGCCGCGTACAACCAGAAGCTGTCGCAGCAGCGCGCCGACGCCGTGAAGGCGTACCTCGTGAAGAAGGGCATCGCCGCGTCGCGCCTGGTCGCGAAGGGATACGGCATGACGCAGCCCCTCGTGCCGAACACCACGGCGGAGAACAGGGCCCTGAACCGCCGCGTCCAGTTCATTCGCACCGAGGCCACGAGCCCGTGAGGCGCTGACGGCCGAGCATCGGGGCGGACGCGCGCGCGAGTCGTGCGGACGCTTGCAGATCGCAGCGAACGTCTCGACCACGTCTTCCGGGCCGCCGAGGCGCCCGGCGGGGCGCTTTGTCAGCCCCAAAAATCCGAATCCGGTGTAATGGACCGGCCCGTGAACGTTTCGAGACACGACCTGCGTCGGGGCAAGCCCGACCTCCGATCGTTGCGCCCGTTCGCCGTCTTCCTGTCCCTGGCGCTCGCGCTCTCCGTCACCGTCCTCGCGCCGAACGCAGGGGCGCAGGGCAAGGCCGAAGCTTCCGCCAAGGCCCTTCAGAAGAAGGCGATGGAGGAGGACTACCTGGCGACGGACTTCACGAAGGCGGCGGAGAAGCTCGAAAAGGCCATCGCCCAGTGCGGCACGGATCAGTGCTCCGCGCAGCTGCGCGCCCTCTTGAGGCGCGACCTCGGCGTCGTGCAGATCGGAGGCGGTCTCGACAGGGAGAAGGGCATCGCCAACTTCGTCGAGGCGATCCAGATCGACCCCTCGGTCGAGCTCGACCCCGATCTGAAGACGAAGGATCTCGAGGCGGCCTTCGCCGAGGCGAAGAAGCGCGCGGGCGGGGGCGGCGCGGCTCCTGCGCGGCCGTCGGCCGGCGCGGCGACCGGCGAGCAGCCCGAAGGCGACTTCAAGCACACGCCCGTCGAGAAGCAGCAGGTTCGTACGGCGATCCCCGTCTACGTCGAGTACGAGGGCGACGAGCAGCTCGTGAAGGTCATCGTCCGATACAAGGGCTTCGGGATGACCGAGTGGAAGAAGGTCGAGCTCCAGAAGATGGGTGAAAAGGGCTGGGGCGGCCTTCTCCCCTGCGGCGACGTCCAGCAGGGCACGACGCAGTACTACATCCAGGGTTTCGACGCGAACAACGACCCGGTCGCGGTCGGCGGCGATCGCAACAACCCGTACAAGGTCCCGATCACGAACGAGCCGGTCGAGGAGCCGCCGCACCTGCCGGGCGCCTCGCCGCCCACGCAGTGCGCGGACACGGGCGACTGCCCGCCCAACTTCCCCGGCTGCAAGAAGCCGAGCAAGGACACGACCACGCCCTCGGACGGCGAAGAGGAAGAGGAGCCGTGGGGCAAGGACGGCGGCGAGTTCTGCGAGGAAGACAGCGATTGCAAGAGCAACAAGTGCGTCGACAACAAGTGCACCGACTACCGCAAGAAGAAGGGCAAGCGGTGGTGGGTCGGCATCGCCGGCGCGCTCGACTACTCGTTCGTCCCGACGGCGGAGGACGTCTGCAAGCTCAGGGACGATACGTACCCCGTCAACGACAAGAACTACTACTGCACGCGGAGTGACGGTAGTGACTACCCGTCGCGTGCGCGCGATGCGAAAGCAGAGAACGACGCGATCCGTCCCTCCGCGGAGCGAGGCTCCGACAAGGTCTCCGGCGGCGGTGCGCTCGGCAACATCCGCCTGATGCTCTCGCTCGACTACGCCGTGTCGCCGAACGTGCTCATCGGCGGGCGCCTCGGTCTGGCGTTCAACACATACCCGGGCGAGGCCGCGGGGCAGGATGGTAAGCGTCTCGCAGTGCCTGTGCATCTCGAGCTCCGCGGGACGTACGTCTTTGGGAAGGACGCGCTCTTCAAGAGCGGTTTCGCGCCCTACGCCTTCGCCGGCATCGGCATCAGCCAGTTCGAGACGAGGATCCCCGTGCAGGTCATCGAGGAGCAAGCGACCGGTCTGCAGCGGCGCGAGGTCGACGCCTGGCACCTCGCCGGACCGGCGTTCCTCGCGCTCGGCGGCGGCGGTCGCCTCACGGTGAAGGACAACCTGGCCTTCACGTTCGGCCTCCGGGGCAACCTGGCCTTCCTCAACGCGTTCGCTCCGAGCATCGGCCCGGAGATCGGAGCGCAGCTGGGATTTTGAGCCTCCAGGCTCCAGGCCTATCGAGGCTCCAGGCTCCAGGCTCCAGTGGGTCCTTGCGAGACTGCCGGCGTCCTCGCCGGCAGCGGCGGGGATCTTCTCTTTGGAAAGTGCGCCTGAACCGCGCGGTTGGAGCACGATGGCGGCGATCGCCCGTACTGGAGACTGGAGTCTGGAGACTGGAGACTGAAGTCTGGACCTGAAGTCTGAAGCCCCTCTAGCCCGGAGCCTGGAGCCTCCTCGTATGCGCCCCCTCTCCGACGTCGCACGTCGCATTCGTCCGGCCGTCTTCGCCGAGCTGCAGGCGCGCATCGATCGCATGGCGGAGAAGGGGGCGGACCTCATCCCGCTGCACATCGGCGACACGCACCTGCCGCCGCCGGTCGAGGCGCGGCGCGTGCTCGGGGGATTGGATCCCGACGACGCCTCGCTGCATCGGTATGGGCCGACCGCCGGGATCGACGCGCTCCGCGTGGCGATCGCGCGCGTGCTCTCACGACGCGGCATCGAGGCCAATCCGGCGACCGAGGTGCTGATCGGCAACGGCGGGACGCACGCCCTCTACTGCGCGGCGCAGACCGTGCTCGATCCCGGCGACGAGGTCGTCCTCGCATCGCCGTACTGGCCGCTCGCGCCGGGGGTCTTCACCGCGTGCGGCGCGATTCCGGTCGAGGCGCCGCTCACGCAGCGGCTCTACGAGGACCCGTCGCTCGATCCGGCGGCGTTGCTCGCCGAGGCGGCGACCACGCGCACGAAGGCCGTCTACTTCATCACGCCGAACAACCCCGACGGCAAGGTGCTCACGCGCGCGCAGGTCGAGCGCATCGCCGCGTTCGCGCGCGAGCGCGACCTCTGGGTCTTCGCGGACGAGGTCTACTCCGACGTCGTGTTCGGGCCCGAGGCGGGGCCTTCCATCGCGACGCTCGACGGAATGCGCGAGAGGACGATCGTGCTCGGCTCGCTCTCGAAGAGCCACGCGCTCGCCGGCTTGCGCGTGGGCTTCGTCGCCGCGCCGGAGCCCGTCGTCGCCGCGGGCCGACGGATCTCGACGCACACCGCCTTCAACGTGTCCGTCGCGATGCAGCGCGCAGCCGTCGCGGCGCTCGCCGACGACGCCTTCCCGGCGGCGGCGCGCGAAGCCTACCGCGAGGCGCGCGATCTCTCCGTGCGCGCGCTCGAAGGTGCCCCCGTCCGCTTCCACCTCGCCGAGGGCGCGACGTACCTCTTCATCGACTTCGCGCCCGCCATCGAACGACGACCGGCCGATCGCGCCCTCTACGCCATCCTCGAGCGCGCCGTCGATCGCGGCGTCCTCCTCGCACCAGGCGAGGCCTTCGGCGCCGGCTACACCACGTTCGCGCGCCTCTGCTTCACGAGCGTCCCGCCCGATCGCGTCGTCGCCGGCATCGAGCGCCTGCGGGATGCGGTCGAGGCGTATGTGCGGGGACAGTGACGTCGGGCTCCAGGCTCCAGGCTCCAGGGGACTTCAGTTCTCCGGTCTCCAGCAGGGGCGAACCGCAGCCGGCTTCAGCCGCGCCGTCCCCGAGGCTCGAGAGCCGTGCTGGAGATCGGCAGTCTGGAACGAGCTGGAGGCCTGAGGCCTCCCGAAGGGAAATGAGGCCCGAGGCCTGAGGCCCGAGGCCTGATCCGACTGGAGACCGAAGGCCTACAACGGTCGCGCGCCCGGACGGGCGAGCACCCGCGCCTCGCAGAGCGTGTCGCTGCAGGACACGAAGATGCGCTCGTCGCCCCACAGCGCTTCGAAGATGGCGCGAACGGGGAGCGCTTCGTCCGTGCCCAGGTCGAGCCACCGGACCTCCTCGCCGGCGGTGGTGCGCGCGGCGGCGCGGGCCTCGGCGAACGGTGCGACCGCTGCCGCGGGCGAGGTCGTCCCGTCGATGAGCGCGCCGACGGCGTGCGCGTGGAGGAAGGCTGCGAGCGCCGCTCCGAGCGGCACGGCGTACGAGGCGACCCTGCGGAGCACCATGGCGATGGAGCTCACTGCGATGACCGTGCCGGCGCGAAATCGCCCGGATCTGCGCGAGCTCTCACGGTCGAGCCTGCAATCTCCGACATCTTGGCGTTCGAAGAGGCCTTCACGAGCGCAGCCGATGACAAGGTGTCAACGCGAGGTCGCACCGCGGGTGTGGCCCGCGGTTGACCCAAATCGACCCAATCCGAACGACCGAGCGGCATCCGGATCGTCCCGGTCGGTGGTTGGTTTCGCCGACACGTCGCGGTAGAAGCGCCGGCGTGATGCGTCGCCTCGTGAATTCTTTCGCTCCCGTCGTCGCATTCGCTCTCGCCGCCGCTTGTGGCGGTCAGCCCCCGCCTGCCGCGCCGTGCCCGAAGTGTCCGGAGCCGGTGACCGAAGCGCCGGTCGCTGCGCAGGCGCACGTTCCGACGCCCGACGAGGCGAGGAAGTTCATCGCGGAGGTCGACAAGGAGCTCCGGAGGCTCTGGGTCGCGCGTGACCAAGCGGCGTGGGTGAACCAGAACTTCATCACCGAGGACACCCAGGCGCTCGTCACCGCGGGAGAGGAGGCGACCGCCGCGTACGTCGCGGACGCCATCCAGCGGGCGCGTCGATTCGAGGGCGTGCCGGGGCTCGATCCGGTGACGGCGCGCCAGCTCATGCTCCTCAAGCTCGCGCAGCTCGTGCCCGCGCCCACGAACCCGGAGGAGCGTCGCGAGCTCGCCGAGGCGCAGGCGAAGCTGATCGCGATGTACGGCAAGGGCGAGTACTGCCCGCCGGCCGGCTCGCCGCTCGCGAAGGCGGCCGCGAAAGGCGGCAAGGCCGACGCCGAGAAGAAGTGCCTCAAGCTCGACGACCTGTCGCGCATCCTCAAGAAGTCGCGCAACTACGACGAGCTCGTCGAGGCGTGGACCGGCTGGCACGCGATCGCGCCGCCGATGAAGGACACGTACGCGCGCTACGTGGAGCTCGGGAACAAGGGCGCGAAGGAGATCGGCTTCGCGGACATGGGCGCGCTCTGGCGATCCGCCTACGACATGTCCCCCGAGGAGTTCGAGGCCGACATCGAGCGCCTCTGGCAGGACGTCAAGCCGCTCTACGACGACCTCCACTGCTACGTGCGCAAGAAGCTGCGCGCGAAGTACGGCAAGGAGAAGGTTCCGGAGAAGGGACCGATCCCGGCCCACCTGCTCGGCAACATGTGGGCGCAGCAGTGGGACGGCATCTACGACCTCGTCGAGCCGTACCCGGGTCAGGGATCGCTCGACGTCGACAAGAAGCTCGTCGCGAAGAAGTACGACGCGAAGAAGATGGTCGAGCTCGGTGAGAAGTTCTTCACCTCGCTCGGCCTCGATCCGCTGCCGAAGACGTTCTGGGAGCGCTCGCTCTTCACGCGACCGAAGGATCGCGAGGTCGTCTGCCACGCGAGCGCATGGGACGTCGGCTGGAACGACGACCTGCGCATCAAGATGTGCATCGAGCCGACGGAGGAGGATCTCGTCACGATCCACCACGAGCTCGGGCACAACTACTACTTCCACTACTACAACAAGCTGCCGATCCTCTTTCAGCAGGGCGCGAACGACGGCTTCCACGAGGGCATCGGCGACACCCTCGCGCTGTCCGTCACGCCGGAGTACCTGAAGAACCTCGGTCTGCTCGACACGCTGCCGAAGGGCGACAAGGGGCGCATCAACTTCCAGATGAAGATGGCGCTCGACAAGATCGCCTTTCTCCCGTTCGGCCTCTTGATCGACAAGTGGCGATGGGACGTGTTCTCCGGCAAGACGCCGAAGGACAAGTACAACGAGGCGTGGTGGGCGCTCCGTACGAAGTACCAGGGCGTTGCGCCGCCGACGCCGCGCAGCGAGGCCGACTTCGATCCCGGCGCGAAGTACCACATCCCCGGATCGACCCCGTACATCCGGTACTTCCTCGCGCGCATCTATCAGTTCCAGTTCCACCGCGCGCTCTGCAAGGCGGCCGGTCACAACGGCCCGCTCGATGCGTGCAGCATCTACGGCAACAAGGAAGCGGGCGCGAAGTTGAAGGCGATGCTCGAGCTGGGACAGAGCAAGCCCTGGCCCGAGGCGCTCGCCGTGCTCTCCGGCGAGACGAAGGCGGATGCGTCCGCGCTCGTCGAGTACTTCGAGCCGCTCCGCGCGTGGCTCAAGGACCAGAACAAGGGAGAGCAGTGCGGCTGGTGACGTGCGTCGACACGTTCGGCGCGCGTCGCTGAGAAGCGGCGCCCCGCGCGCGCTCACGCTCTCGAGGCGGGGCGCGCGCGTCGGTATTTGTGCGTGACCGGCGCGGCGGGTTGGATCCTTCGATCCACCCTGCTCGCACGACTTGGGGTGGAGAGCCCGCGTGCGTGGTCGCGCGCCCACAGCGACGCGCGTCGACGCTCATGCTCGTCACGCGCGCTCACGTGCGTACGAAACGCGTCGACGTGCGCGGCTCGAGAACGCGCGTGCGCATGGCGTGCGCATGGATCGAGCCCGCCACGTCGCGTCCGCGGAGGACGAAAAGTTCCGCCCGATTTCGACTGCGTTTTCCGAGAGAAAACGAATGGCGCGACCTTTCCTCTCGTCGTTCGTCCGCTATCTTGTGAAAGGTGGCTGAGCTCGCCCCGTTCCGAGGAACGCAGTTACCCGTGAACGTCGGCGACGTGGTCGACAAGTACCGCGTCGAGCGCGTCGTGGGCGTCGGTGCCATGGGCCTCGTGGTGGCTGCGCGCCACACGACGCTCGATCAAGTCGTCGCGATCAAGTTCCTCGTCGAGCACGGCTTCGGATCGAAGGAGGAGTCGATCGCGCGCTTCCTCAACGAGGCTCGCGCCGCTGCTCGGATCGACTCCGACTACGTGTGTCGCGTCTCGGACGTCGCGATGCTCGCGAGCGGCGTCCCGTACATGGTGATGGAGTACCTCGACGGCAACGACCTCGAGGAGGAGCTGGAAGCGCGCGGTCGGCTCGAGATCGTCGAGGCGGTCGATTACGTGCTCCAAGCGCTCGACGCCATCGCCGCCGCGCACCAGCTCGGCATCGTGCATCGGGACCTGAAGCCTGCGAACCTGTTCCTCGCGCGCAGGCCCGATGGATCGCGGCGTGTGAAGGTCCTCGACTTCGGGATCTCGAAGACGACGAACACGTCGGCGACGCGGTCGCAGCGCCGGCAGATCAAGAGGCTCACGAAGGAGACGCGCAGCCTCGGGACGCCGGCGTACATGGCGCCGGAGCAGGTCACGGATCCGATGCACGTCGACCATCGCGTCGACATCTGGGCGCTCGGCGCGATCCTCTACGAGCTCCTCACGGGACGGATGGCGTTCGCCGGGGACACCGTGAAGGAGGTGCTCGATCGCGTGGTCTCCGAGGACCCGTGTCCGATCCAGGCGCTCCGTCCGGACGTCCCGCACGCCCTCGTCGCCGCCATCTCGCGCGCGCTCACGCGTGACCGCGAGCAGCGTTGGCAGAGCGCCGCGATGTTCGCACGAGCGCTCGCGCCCTTCGGATCGATCGGCGTCCTCGGTGGGCTGACGAACGTCACGCGCGAGGTGGGATCGCTCTCGTCGATCTCGCCGTTGGGCGTGGCGACGCCCGCGTCGAGCATGGTGCCCGTCGCGCCGACGGACGTCGAGGTGACGGAGCCGGAGGGGACCGACCTCAGCTACTACGTGGCGCAAGACTGGGCCGCGCTGCAGAAGCGCAAGCGCCGCGCGAGCACCGCGGTGCTCGGTATGGGCGCCGCCTTCTTCCTCGCCGCCACGGCCGCTTTGCTCGCGTACCGTGTCGCGCAGCCGCGGCCGGTCGCGGCGCGCGAGGTGTCTGCGGTCGCCGCCGTGGTCGCTCCTTCCGAGCAGCCGGCCAAGACCGCTTCTGCGCCGCCGCCCGCCGTGTCGGCGCTGCCGCCCGCGACGCCGTCCGTCACGGTGTCCGCCGCCACTGCGTCCGCCGTCCCCGAGCCCGCGCCGCCCCCGACGGGAAAGCAGAAGGCATACGTGCAACCTGCAAAGAAATACGTGCATGGTGCACCGAAGCGCCCCGCTCGTCCGCGCGCTCCGACGAAACGCTGACCGGCTTCTCCGGGCCTCTCTTCGTGACGCCGGCACCGACGAACGGCGCCGCTCATAGAAGAGGTTTGATGGTAGAAGCCGCAATTTCCGTTGTGATCGTGCTGGTGGATGCGTTCGGCGATGTGCTCGCGAACAAAAGGTGATCGCAATAGCGAAGCCAGCGTAAGATAGCCACATGAACCAACCCCCCGGTGGCAACTATCCCCCCGGCTATCCGCCTGGCGGCGGCTATCCCGGACAGCCTCAAGGCTTCGGTCAGCCGCAGCAGCCTGGATATGGTCAACCTGGTGCGCCGCAGCCTGGATATGGGCAGCCCGGTGCTCCGCAACAAGGCGGCTACGGTCAGCCGCAGGGCGGATTCGGGCAGCCGCAACCGGCTCCGCCGGGCTACGGTCAACCGCCCCAGCCGGGCGCGCCGCCTGGATATGGTCAGCCCCCGGGCGGACAGCCTGGGTACGGGCAGCCGGGCGCACAACCCGGCTTCGGCCAGCAGCAGCCCGGTTACGGTCAGCCTCCTGGGGGAGCGCCGGGATACGGCCAACCTCCGGGCGGGCAGCCCGGCTATGGTCAGCCGCCTGGCCAGCCTGGCTATGGTCAGCCGCCTGGCCAGCCTGGCTACGGTCAGCCGCCGCCCGCAGGCGGCTTCGGCGCCGCCGCTCAGGGCGCGTTCGGCGCGATGCAACAGGGCATGCAGGGCATGCCCGGCTTCGGCCAGGCGCCCGGGGGAGTGCGTCCGACGCAGCGCAACGCCGTCATGACGATGTTGATCCCGTTCGGGATCGGTTTCGTCGGCAACATCATCGCCACCATCCTCGTGATGGTCACCGAGGTCGCGGCCCTCGGTTACATCGGCAACCTGTTCGGCCTCGTCGCGTTCGTCATGGCGCTCATGTCCGTCATGAAGATGACGAACGAGCTGAAGAGCGTGACGGGGAACGCCGCCCTGGCCTGGTGGCCGTTCATCGTCCCCTTCTACAACTGGTACTGGATGTGGGTCGTCATCCCCGGGGAGATGGCGAAGGCCAAGCAGATGCGCGGAGTCCAGAAGCCGCCGCGCGGATTCATCGTCTACTTCTTCTTCTTCCTCTACGCGTTTGCCGCAGACCTGAACGACCTGGCAGGCGCTCCCTGATCCTCGCGCGGCGACGCGCCGTCGTGCTTTGTGCACGCGCGCAAGCACCTGTTACGCTTGAACGGTCGTGACAGACGCCGCCGCGCCGCGGGCGGATTCCGATCCGCTCATCATCGGCCGTTATGCACTGTTCGACGTGCTCGCGTCGGGCGGCATGGCGACGGTGCATCTCGGGCGTCTGCTCGGGTCGGTGGGCTTCGCGCGCACGGTCGCGATCAAGCGACTGCACACGCACTTCAGCAAGGATCAGGAGTTCGTCACGATGTTCATGGACGAGGCGCGCATCGTCGCGCGCATTCGCCATCCGAACGTCGTGCCGGTGGTCGACGTCATCGACTCGCCCGAGGGGCTGCTCCTCGTCATGGAGTACGTGCACGGCGAGTCGCTCTCGAGGCTGCTCCGCCAGTGCCGCGCCTCGAACACGGAGGCCCCGCTCAAGGTGGTGAGCGCCGTGATGCACGGCGCGCTGCTCGGCCTGCACGCGGCGCACGAGACCAAGGGCCCCGACGGAGAGCTGCTCGACGTCGTCCACCGTGACGTCTCGCCCCAGAACATCGTCGTCGGTGTCGACGGCGTCGCGCGCGTGCTCGACTTCGGCGTCGCGAAGGCCGCCGGCCGCGCGCAGGTGACGCGCGAGGGGCAGATCAAGGGCAAGCTGACGTACATGGCCCCGGAGCAGATCCGGGGAAAGGTCGATCGTCGCGCGGACGTGTTCGCGGCGGCGATCGTCCTCTGGGAGGCGCTCGCGGGGCGCCGGATGCACGAGGGCGCGAAGGACTACGACGTCGTCTCCCGCGTCATGAAGGGCAACTTCGACCCTCCGAGCAAGTACCGGCCGGAGGTCCCTCCGGAGCTCGACGCCATCGTCCTCCGAGGACTCTCGGTGGACCCCGCGACCCGATTCCAGACCGCCCGCGAGATGGCGGTCGAGCTCGAGCGGGTCGTCGGTCTCGCGTCTCCGAGCGACGTGGGCGAGTGGGTCGAGGAGCTCGCCCGCGACGTCCTCCGCGCGCGCGCCGAGAGGATCTCGGCGATGGAGCGGGCCTCGAGCAGCATCACGATCCCGAAGTCGACGCCGCCCCCGGCGATCGAGAGCGCGCAGCCGTCGTCTGCACGCCTCGCGGCGGCGCGCACGTCGGGCCAGCATCCGCCGTTCGGCTCGAACGGAGGCGAAGCCGCGGTCGGTGCGGTCGACGCGACCATGCAGACGTCGACGCCGGCAGTCGCCGAGGTCCCGGCTGCGCGTACGCCGGACCCCCGCAGCGTCGGGGTGATGGTCGCGGTCGTGAGCTTCCTCGGAGCGCTCGCTGTCATCGGCGTCGTGCTCGGCGCCTGGGCGCTCCTCGAGCGCGGCGAGGGACCGGCGGCGTCGTCGGCCGCTGCGGCACCGCCCGCACCCACGCCGCGCTCCGAGTCCAGCGCTGCGGCGAGACCCGCGCCGAGCGCTCCACCGGCGAGCGCCTCCGCGCCCGTGGCCGCTCCGTCGGCGTCGGTAGTATCCGAGCAGGGCAACGGGGCCGTCGCGTCGGCGACGGCATCGATCCAGCCGACGACGAAACCGCGTCCGACGCCGGCGCCGACGTTCCGACCGGCGAGCACGGCGGTCGCCGGGAAGAACGGCTGCAACCCGCCGTACATCGTCGACGAGGCGGGGCACCGCAAGTACAAGCGCGAGTGCTTGGACTGAGCGCCACACGTCAGGGCGCGACCGCCGCGAGCGCGCTCCGAGCGATCGCCCGCTGGAGCTGGACGTCGAGATCGAAGTCGAGCTCGGCCGAGAGCCTCGGGCCCTGGGCGAGGGCGATGGGACCGTCGAGATGTGCCGGCAGGTACGAGTACTCGATCCGGCGAGAGCTCGATGCTCGCACGTCGCCGGCGCAGACGACCCGGCGCTCGGTGAAGTCGTAGACGTACGCGCGCCCCTCGATCTCGCCGGGCTCGTACGTCCGCACGTTCGTGCGGACCGGACGCTTCATGGAGGTGGCGACCACCACGACGTCCTGCTTCAAGCGTGTCTTCGACTCGAGCGCGTTCGCGTAGAGGATGCCGTCCATCAGGCGGCCGCGATCGAGGTGCTCTTCGGCGCGCTGGACGTCGGCGAGCAGCGCGGCGATCGACGGGCTCGGCACGTCGTGGTCTCCGCGCGCGACGACGAGCAGCGGAAAAGCCTGCGAGCCTTGGACGAGACGGTTCGCCTCGGGCAACCGGACCGGGCACGGGCCCTCGGCGGGGAGCTCCGCGGTCTCCGACGCCGCGATGATTGCGGCGGCGAAGCGTGCCTGCTCCTCCGCCGCGCGTGCGCGTACGGCCGTGATCCGCTCGCGCGTCTGCGCGAGGCGAGCCGCGAGGAGCTTCTCCGCGGCCTCGTGCTTCACCGCCTTCGGAGGAGGGGACTCCAGCAGCGCGACGGCGGAGAGTGCCCCGATCACGGCGACCGTCGCGGTGACGACGAGGCGCGCGCGCAGCGCCCGCGCACGGAGGAGCGCTTCGTATTCATCCACCGGATCGGGCGCCTCCGGCTCCGGCGGTGCGGCGATGCGATAGGGCGCGAGCACTACCTTCAAACTTAGTGCATCGGGCGGACAAAGCGACTCGACCGCGTGGCTCGGTAGGACGTTTCCCGGTGTAGGCCCTACACTCGTCGGCGATGCCTTGGAGGACCGAGGACGAGGATCTGCTTCAGCGACTCGAGGACGAGGTGCTGACGGAGCGGCTGTTCGCGTTCCTCGTGTCGTCCGCTCCCGGCGCGACGCCTCCTCCCGCGCTGCCGGCGCGCGCGTCCGGGCTCGTCTCCGAGCTCCGGCGGCTGCCTTCCGGAGCGGAGGTCGTGTCCGCGGTGCTCGCGGGGCGCTCCGAAATCGAGGCGCTCGCCCGCTTCGTCGAGGCCGTACGCCTCGACGGCTGTCCACCTGCGCTGCTGCACCACCTCGCCCTCTTCTACGCGAAGGTCGCGGCTGCGCTCGAGCACGGAGCGCCGGAGGTCGCGGCGACCGCGTGGGTCAGGTCGCTCGCGGCGTGGCTGGCGCTGGCGGAGGAGCACGATTACCTCTCGCGGCTCGAGAACGCGGTGCTCGGCGACGCTGCGCGGCGGCCGCGTGGGCCGCAAGACATCGGGATCTCGCCCGAGCGCGTGCCCCTCGAGGTCCTCGCGGACTTGGCTCGACGCGCCGAGGCGGCCGCTCGCGACCTGACCCCGTCGGGGAAGGCCGCCCTCCTCGCGCTCTCGCGGACGGACGAAGCGGTGCGTCTCGCCGGCGCCTCGCCTGCGACGGCGAAACGAGTGCGCGCAGACGCGGAGCGACGTCGCAACGGTGTCATCGAGGCCGCGCTCGGCGTCATCGGCGAGGCGCTCGACGACGCGAGCGCTCGCGGCGAGCTCGCGACCGCGGGACCCACCTTGCTTCCTCGCGCGATCGATGTCTGGGCATGGGCGTCCAAGGACGAGGCGGTCGAGCAGTTCGTCGTCGATCGCATCGACGACCTCGGCTGGGAGCTCTATCGCGCACGCGACTGGGAGGCGCTCCGCCGTCTGCTCGACCCGTTCCGGCCGATGTTCGACAGCCTGGCGGCGCGGATCGAGACCGATCCCTCGCGCATCGCCTATGCGGCGGGGTGCGCTCAGATGTTCGTCTTCCTCGCCGAGGTCGAGCCGGGGCTCGACCGGAAAATCGAGCTGGCCGAGAAGGCGGTCCGCATCTGTCCGACGCATCGGAACGGGCGCCTCGTGCTCGCGACGTTCCTTTGCGCGCGCGCGATGGACGCGCTGCGGACGATGACGTTCTTCACGCACAACAGCGAAATCGAGCGTGCCGCAGCGCTCATCGAACGCGCCGAGTCGCTCAATCCGAGGGCGAGCGAGGTCGCGGCGGCAAAGGAGATTCTGGAGCGCGTGAAGCGCGCGCGGCACGGCGCGTGATGGTGCAGGTCAGCGGACCCAACCGATCTCCTTCGCCGTGAGCGGTCCCACGGCGAGCTCGTCGAGCGACTCGGGGATCGTGTCCTTGCCGGGCGAGAGCGGGCGGTTTCGCGCCATGACCTCGGCGAACGGCTGCGGGTAGAGCGGAGAGCGATCGGGCTCGGCGAGCCCCTCGGGGACGCGCGGGCGCCCGAGGTCGTCGTACTTGTCGGTCGCGCCCAGCGTGTGCATCAGCTCGTGCGCGACGACGAACAGGGTGACGTCCACCATCGCCGCGTCGAGGTCGACGCCGACGATGCCGATGCGTCCGTTCTGCTGGCTCCGACCCTCGACGAATGCGGGCGCCTTGCGGCCCGCGGGCCGGCGCACGCGTACGTAGATGCGTGTGTCCCAGTGCTCCGGGACGACCCCCGCCCGCGGATCCACGTCGCGCAGCCATGCGGCGAGCCGCGCCGTGTGCTTCACGAGATCCAGGGCGCCGTCGCCCTCCGGCTCGGGCGGCGCCGACGCGACGTCCACCGGACCGAAGACGCGAAACCGGAACGGCTTCGGCGAGCCGGGACGGTAGCGCGCGGCCTCCGCGTGGAGCCGCTCCTCGAGCGCACCGGAGCGCTCGACGAGCAGCCCGATCGCCTCCTCGTCGACACGACGTTCGCCGTCCACGCGGACGAGCACGACCGCCACGTCGAGGGTGCGATTCCAGCTCCGCCGCTCCTTTCGGCTCCACCAGTCGCGTACCGCGTAGAGCACGACGACGAAGAGGACGAAGAGGAGGATCGACACGCGGATCAGGAAGAAGCGACGCTTCCGCCGCGCTCTCGCGTCGCCGTTCGGTCCCCCGTTCGCACCCACGATCCGCAGGCTACGCACCGCGCGCGAACGGCGCTATTCCTCCTGGCGTGGGAGACGCGAACCGTCCGCGCCGCTCCGCCGATGCGGAGAACCCGTTCGAGCGCTACGACCTCGATCCACGCGAGGGTATCGAGGCGATCACGCAGCGGCTCCGGGAGCTCGCCGAGGACGCGACGGACGAAGCCGAGAGGGAGCGCATCCGTTCCGCCTGGGAAGAGCTGACGCTCCATCCGGCCCGCCGCCTCCGGGCCGCGCTCTTCGCGCATCCGGAGACACGGCCGCCGCTCGGAATGCCGCCGCCGCTCGCGCGCAGGCGCGTGCCGAGCCCTCGTGCGCTCGGCCTGCGCGAGCTCGCGCCGAGGCCGAGCCTCTCGGCGGCGCTCGCGGCCGGCGCCGATGCAGGGCGAGGTGTCGCGCCGAGCGACGCGGCAGAATCGGATCGACCGCCGCCGCTCGACGACGATCCATGGCTCTAGCGGCCGCCTCTAGCCGGGGCCTTTCGCGCTGACTAACCTCTTCGCATGCCCTTTCTGGATCGCGCCGTCGGAATCGACCTCGGGACGACCAACTCCGAGGTCGCATGGTTGCCGCCGTCGGAGCGTGAGCTCGTCATCCATGCGGATCGCTTCGGGCGGCGGACGGTCCCGTCTGCGGTCGCTTGGGACGAGAAGTCCGGCGCGTTCGTCGTCGGCCATCAGGCGCGCAGCAAGCGCGGCACCTCGCAAGCGCCGATCGAGTCCATCAAGCGCAAGATGGGCCAGAAGGCCAAGGTGAAGATCGGCCCACACGAGCTGTCGCCGGAGGAGGTGAGCGCCAAGATCCTGGCCGAGCTGCGCGATCGGATCCGCGAGACGCTCGCGCAGAAACCGCTCAAGGCGGGGTCGAGCACCTTCGAGCTCCCGGTCACCCGCGCGGTGATCACCGTGCCCGCGTACTTCGACGCTCCGCAGGTCGAGGCGACGCGGCGGGCAGGCGAGCTCGCCGGGCTCGACGTGATCGGCATCCTGCAGGAGCCGACGGCAGCGGCCATCTATCACACGTGGAAGCGCCGCCTCGGCGACGGCAACTTCCTCGTCTACGACCTCGGCGGAGGCACGTTCGACGTCTCGATCCTTCGTTGCGTCGGGGGCGAGTACCAGGTCCTCGCGATCGACGGCGACAACTACCTCGGCGGAGACGACTTCGATCGGCGCTACGCCGAGCATCTCCGCAAGCAGCTCGCGGAGAGGGGCTACGCGCTCGACCTCGACGTGAAGGGCAACGAGGACGACCGGCGTCTGTTCGGGCGGCTCGTCCATCTCGCGCAGGAGATCAAGGAGTCGCTGTCGACGACCGAGGTCGTCCACGTCAACAAGAGCGAGGTCGCGAAGGACAAGGCGGGCGAGATCATCTCGTTCGAGAGCGAGGTGGGCCGCGCCGAGTACGAGCAGATCATCGGCGATCTCGTCGACACCACGATCGCGTGCTGCGAGCGCGCGCTCGCGCGAGCCCGCGAGGTCGCCAACGTCGGCGTGGAGGACATCGATCACGTCATCCTCGTCGGCGGCTCGACGCGTGTGCCGCTCGTGGTCCGTCGCGTGACGGAGGCGTTCTGCAAGAAGAGCGAGGAGCCGCTCCGCGACGACGTCGACACCTGCGTCGCGCTCGGCGCGGCGGTGCACGCGGCGCACGTCGGAGGCACCCTCATCGGCGATCAGGGCGTGCGCGTGCGGGTGACGACGCCGCTCGTCGCGCAGACGAACAAGCTCCGTCTCGGCCTCACGGTCGAGGAGGCGCCCGCGAACGCCGCCCACCTGGCGGTCTGGCAGGAGGAGCACGCGCTGGCCGAGCGCCCGCTCGCGAAGGAGCCGATGCGCCTCGAGCTGCCGCTCGGCGAGACCGAGGAGACGCACGTGACGCTCGCGCTCCAGAACTCGATCGGCGCGCCCGTCGCCGAGCTGCCCCTCGTGCTCCACCGAGGCGACCTTCGCCCGCGCCCGACGGCGCTGTCGCGCGCGTCCGTGGTGGCGAAGGACATCGCACTCGAGGTCGTCCGTGGCGGGCGGCGCGATCGCAAGGTGCTCCTCGCGCGCGGGACCGGCTTGCCCGCGCAGGTGGCGCACCTCTTCTTCACCGCGGATCAGAGCGGCGCCGTCGTCCTGCGCATCCTCCAGAACCGGCTGCCGATCAAGACGCTCGCGATCGACGTGCCGAAGGATCTGCCGGTCGGCAGCCCGGTCGAGATCGTCCTCCGGTGCGACGAGTCGATGCGCCTCGAGGCGCAAGCGACGGTCGGCTCGCAGCAGATCCAGGCGCACATCGAGCCGCCGCCGAGCCCGACGAACGACGCGAGCGACGTCGAGGCGCTGCTCGAGCGTGCGGAGAAGGCGCGCCGCTCGTTGTGGGGCGGCCTCGGATCGGAGTTCGCGCGCGAGGCCGATCATCTCGTCGTCGGGATCCGCGAGGTCCTCCACACGGATCCGGACAAGCTCGCCGCGCTCTGCGACCGGCTCCGCCATCTCATCGAGGAGTTCCACGGCGGCGTCGGCGAGCAGCTCGTGCCGCCGATGTCGCGGATGGAGGACGCGTTCGATACGCTCCGCCGCGTCGTCTATCGCTCGAGCGGCATGCTGATGGGGATGGACCGCTCCGAGTGGGAGCAGCGCATCGACGCGCTCTACGACAAGGCCATGGAGGCGCACGCCGCGGCCGACGGTCCGACGTGGCGTCGCGTCTACAACGAGGTCCAGGCGCTGTGCGAGACGGCGTATCAGGAGGAGTTCTCGCGCATGCGCCTCGACGATCCTGCGTACATCGCGCGCAGGACGATGTCGCTCACGTGGCGGGCGCAGCGCGTCGAGCAGACCCTCGCCGAGCTCGTCCCGAGCACCACGGAGGAGATCCGCGCGATGCAGCTCGCCGAGCAGGCTCGCATCGCGCGGTGGCTGCTCGAGAGCGTGAAGAAGCCGCTCGCCGCCGTGAAGGAGGCGGAGGGGAAGAAGGAGCCTGCCGAGCTGCGCCGTTCGCTCGAGAACGTCGACGCCGAGATCGAGCGAATCGAGGCCGCGGTGGAGCGCCTCCCGTCGATCGGCCTCGTGACGGATCGTGGCGCGGGCGGTTCTTGATCGCTTCTTTCGTCGATGGGTGTCACGGGAACGGTCGCGATCGCGCTCGCGGAGCGCGTCGAGCGGAGAGGGGGGCCGCGCGCGGGGCTCGTCGCGTGGAAGGCGCTCGCGAAAAAATCGTCCGATCCGGCCGTGCGCGGGGAGGCGCTCGTCGCGGCGCTCCGCTGCGCGCTCGCGCTCCGCGACCGCGATACCCTCGGAGAGCTCACGACGCTCTGGGAGACGGTGGACCGCGGCGTCTGGGACGACGCCATCGCCGAGCTCTGCAAGCAGATGATGCGCGCCCAGCTGGTGCCCGAGGCCGTCGCGCTCGCGGGCGCGGAGGCGCGTCGACACCGAACGGCCCGGTCGCTCTACCTCCATGCTCGCTGCCTCGACGTCGCGCGCGATCCGGCGGCAGCGGTCGCGTTCCGAGACGCGGTCGAGCGCGCCGTGAAGGAGGGGGCGGACGACATCGCGGCCGCGGCACGTGCGCGCCGGAGCGTGCTCCTCGCGCGATCCTGGACGACGATGGCGGAGGCTCTCGAGGAGGCCCGCCAGGTCGATCTCGCGAAGGTCCCGCCGCGCACGCGCCTCGCGATCGCGCGCGTCTTGCTCTCGTCTCCGAGTCGCTTCGTGCGCGCGGGCGCGATCGGGACGCTCGACGAGCTCGCGTCCGGAGAGGAGCCGGCGCTCGCGGCGCGTGCGCTCGCCGTCGCCGCTCGCTTCGTCGACGACGCGGGAGAAGCCCTGACGCCGCTCGAGCTCGATCGGCTCGTGGCGCTCTTCGGGCGAGAACGCGTCGTGAAGGTCGCGCCGCGAGCGCTGCCCGTGCTCCGCGCCATCGAACGGCTCGTCCGCGCGAGCGATGCCGAGCTCGAGCCCGCGCTCGCCGAGGCGGCGCGCGTCGATCCGTCGATCGAGCCGATCCTCGTCCGCGCGCAGGACATCGTGCGAGGACGCTTCGAGCCCACGCGCGAGACCGGCGAAGACCCGCCGCCCGCGGCGGGAGCCCGCCATGCCTACCGCCTGCAGCAGATCCTCGATGTCGCCGTCGCGATGCGCGACCGCGCTCCGGCGCGTGCCGCCAGCGCTCTCGGTGCGCTCGCGGAGGCGGAGGCGTCCGGCGAGAGGGCGCCGCGCGCGCTCTTGGCCGTCGCGTGGTCGGCGCTGCTCGACGAAGACCCCGAGCTCTACGACGCCGCGGCCCGGTGGTTCGAGGCGCGGCTCGCGCGCCCTGCGCCGGGCGCTCCGCCGGACGGCTTCCTCGCGCTCGCAGACGTGCTCGCGTCTCGAGGAAGGGAGCGCGCGTCCGAGCTCGCGAGGCGTGCGGCGGTCGTGTCGAAGGAGGCGGGCTCGGCGGAGGTGCTGGGCACGCTCCTCGCGCGACAGGGGTGGGAGCACGCCCGCACCGGCGATCGCGCGCGCGCCATCGAGAAGCTGCGCGAGGCGAAGGCGCTCTTCGAGGGGCGCCGAGCGGGGTGAGCCCCGCGCGCCGGGCGAGCCCGTCCCGGGAGTGGGGAACGCGTACACCGAAGTGTCCGCTCCAATGATCCAGGGGCGAGGTGCTCCCTTCTCCCCCTTGTCGCCGTCCGTTCTCCTCCGCTCGCCGATCCCCGCGCGCGCCATCTAGGCGACTCCCATTGGAATTTTCCGGTCGGACCGAACTCGGGCGAGCCGTCCGACGGGCTCGGCGCGGCCCCCCCAAGCGTCCGGAATCGCGGGCGTCTGCCGTCCCGTCGGGCGGCACACCGACTGCAAAAGGACACTGTCAGCGGAACGGAGACTGGGGAGGCGAGGTCGATGGAGAAGACACGACGAGCGTTCGCCGCGATGCTGCTGCCGGCCATGGCGATGGTGGCCGCCTGCGTCACGCCGGAGGTCGTCGATCCGCCGATGCACTCGATCAACGGGACCAGCTGCACGCGGACGCGCGCGATCAACGCGAAGGAGGTCGCGGGCTCGCAGATGGCCGATCAGACCCTCTCGCTCACGTTCGACGACGGTCCCTCCGAGGTGACCGCGGAGCTCTCCAAGTACCTCGCCGAGCAAGGCATCAAGGCGACGTTCTTCATCAACGGCGCCTACGTGAACGGTCGCGAGGACGTGCTCGAGCAGACGATCGCCGACGGGCACCTCCTCGCGAATCACACGCACACGCATCCCGCGCTCACGACGCTCGACACGCACGACATCCTGAAGGAGGTCGCCGAGACCGACGCGATCCTCTCGAAGTACGTGCCGAAGGACAAACTCTACTTCCGTCCTCCGTACGGCGACTGGAACGAGTTGGTCATGAAGACCCTCTCGGAAAGCGAGATGAACAAGTACCACGGCCCCGTCGGTTGGGACATCGGCGACCAGCTCACCGACTCGACCGCCGCCGACTGGGACTGCTGGGACGAGCAGAACGGCACGCGCACCGTCGAGGAGTGCGGCGACCTCTACATCAAGGAGATCGAAGCGAAGAAGCGCGGCGTCGTCCTCCTCCACGACGGCCCGCCCGGCGGCAACGGTCAGAAGACGCTCGAGATGGTCCGCTACATCGTCCCGCGCCTGAAGGCCGCCGGCTACGGGTTCGCGCGCATCGACGAGATCGAGCTCCGGCCCCTCGGCGCTCCGCGGTCGTCGGTCGCGAGCGCGCCGGTCGACGATCCCTGCGCCGACTGATCGTCGTCACCGCACCGGAGCCGCCGCGGCTGCAGGCCGTCTGCTCGACGGCGGGCGGACCGATTCGGGGATCGCCTCGGGCGGAGGAGCCACCTCGGAGATGCGCGGGCCGACCTCGGCGCGGGCGGCGGCGTGGCTCGGGGCCCAGCCGGTCGACGTGATGAGGCGCGCGCCGCGGGCGTACGAGACGTAGGACCAGAACCAGTTCAGCAAGACGACGATGCGGTTGCGGAAGCCGATCAGGTAGAAGATGTGGATGAAGAGCCACGCGAGCCACGCGATGAAGCCCCGCATCTTCAACGTTTGGCCGACCATCGCGATCGCGCGCGAGCGGCCGATCGTCGCCATCGAGCCCTTGTCGAGGTAGCGGAAGGGGACGCGCGGCGGGCGGCCGTCGCTCTCCGCCTCCCAGCGGATGATCTTCGCCACGTAGCGGCCCTGCTGCATCGCGACCGGGCTGACGCCCGGGAGCGGTCTGCCGTCCTCCTCGAAGCGGGCCATGTCGCCGATGGCGAACACCTCCGGGTGTCCGGGGATCGAGCAGTCCTTCCCGACGACGACGCGGCCTTGGCGATCCAGCTCCACCCCCGGGAGCTTGCGCGTGAGATCGTTCGCGCGCACGCCGGCGGCCCAGAGCACGGTGCCCGCGTCGATGCGCGTGCGCTCGCGACCGGAGCCCAGGCCGGGCACGTCGTCCTGACCCGGTCCTTCGAGCTCGACGCCGTGCTGATCGATCGCGACGACCTTCGCGTGCGTCTGCACCTCGACGCCGAGCTCGGCGAGCTGCTCGACGGCGCTCGCGGCCAGGTCCTCCGGGAAGCTCGGCAGGATGCGCGGCCCGGCCTCCACGAGGACGACCCGCGTCTTCCGGGGATCGGCGTTGTGGAAATCCTTCGACAAGGTGAACCGCGCGAGCTCGGCGATGGCGCCGCTCATCTCCACGCCCGTCGGTCCGCCGCCGATGACGACGAACGTGAGCAGCCTCTTCCGCTCGCGTTCGTCGTCGGCGAGCTCGGCGCGCTCGAACGCGAGGAGCACGCGGCGCCGGACTTCGAGCGCGTCCTCGACGCCTTTGAGGCCGGGCGCGTGCAGCTCCCACTCGTCGTGACCGAAGTACGAGTTCGTCGCGCCGATCGCGAGCACGAGCCAGTCGTAGGGCTCCCAGGTCCGCGTGACCTCGCGCGGCGGGGGCATGCCGCAGGCGCCGGGCTCTTTGTCTTCGACGAGGATGCGCTTGTTCGCGAAGTCGACGTCCGAGACCTCGCCGAGCACGACGCGTACGTTCTTCTGCCGCGACAGGATCCCTCGGATCGGCGATGCGATGTCCGCGGGCGAGAGGCCAGCCATCGCGACTTGGTAGAGCAGCGGCTGGAAGAGATGGTAGTTCCCGCGATCGACGAGGAGCACCTCGACGTCGGCACCGTCGAGCGCTTTCGCGACCTCCAGGCCACCGAAGCCGCCTCCCACGATCACGACGCGGCGTGTCCTTCGTTCCATCTCGCTACTGGAGATGGGGCCATGCCGCGGCAAGTCAACCCGCGCTCTTCGGTCGAGGTGCTCGTGTCGTCTACGCGCTCGCGTTCATCGCTCACGGCACGGCACGCGCACGAAGCTGAGGCATCACGCGCAACGCGGTAAGCTGGCGCGTGGATGTCGAAGAAGAAGAGGCCGCGTACCCAGCGTCGCGAAGCGCAGCGGGCGATGGTCAAGCTCGCCGAGGCGCGTGCGAAGCTCGCTCGGCTCGAGGCCGGCGGCGCGCCCGATCGACCCATCGAGGTACCGAGCGCGTCGGTCGTCGAGGTCCACGCCGCCGGCTTGGAATGCATCGGATGTGGCGCCGACGGGACGCGCGTCGAGGAGCACGTCGTCGTGACGGTGAGCGGCAGCGAGGCCGGGCTTCCCGAGGGCGAGTCGCGATCGCTCCGCGTCGCGCGCACGCGATGTCCTCGCTGCGGGGTGCGGCGTGACGTCTGGTTCCGCCTCGGGACCACGCTGTCGAACTGAGCCGCTCGAGCGGCTTTGCCGCCACGCGGGTCGCGTTTGCGCCGTAAGCTGTGTCGAGCGGATGAAAGCTCGCAAGATCGTGGTCACGTGCTCGACCCTCGTGGCGCCCGTGGTCGCCGCCTTCGTCGCGTGCGGCGGCGAAGAGCTCGCGTCTCCGCCGCCCGACGGCAACGACGCATCGTCGGATGGCTTCTCCTTCGGAGACGCGGGCGCGCCGCCTGCGCTCGACGCGGATCCGCCTCCGGGCAACGTCTGTGGCGATCGCTCCGGTCTGTCACCGTCCGCGGCTTGGCCTCTGCGTGGAGGCTGCCCGACGCGCGCGGGGTGGTCACCCGTCGGCGGCCCACAATCGTCCACGACATGGTGGACGCTGGCGGTGCCCGCGGCCGACAGCTCGCCCGCCGTCGAGGGCGGAGGCGGAGTCGCGTGGATCGGGACCGCCGACGGCTGGGTGATGGCCGTCCAGTCCGGAGGCGTCGTGCGCTCGGCGCTGTGGACGGGGCATCCCGTGCAGTCGTCGCCCGCCATCGATGCCGAGCGGAACGCCGTCATCGCCGGCGGCGACGGGATCCTCTACGGCGTCGCGCTCGGGCCCCTCGACGCCGGCGACGCGGGCGCTTCCGAGAGCGACTCCGGGCCGCCGTACCCGCCCGCGATCGTCCGGTTCTCGGTGCCGATCGGACCGATGGCGTCGTCGCCGGTCATCGGCGGCGACGGCACGATCTACGTCGGGACGCTCGACGGGAAGCTCGTCGCGGTCGCGCCGAGAGGGACCGCGACGAAGTGGTCCGTCACGACGAACGACAAGGCCGGCTCGTCGCCCGCGATCGGTCAGGACGGCACGATCTACGTCGGCAGCACCGATCACGGCCTCTACGCGATCAGGCCCGAAGGCACGATCGCATGGCGGACCGATCTCGGCGCCGAGGTCACGGGGTCGCCGGCGGTCGGCGGCGACGGGACGATCTACGTCGGCGCCGTCGACGGCAAGCTTCACGCCGTCGAGCCGACGGGCGACGTTCGGTGGTCCTACGCGACGGGCGGGCCGATCACGGGCACACCCGCCGTCTACGCCGGCGTCGTCTACGTCGGATCGGCGGACAAGAAGCTCCATGCCGTTTCCGTGGTCGACGGCACGGGGCGCTGGACGTACGAGACGCAGGGAGCCGTCGCGACGCCGGTGATCGCCGCCGACGGCACCGTGTACGTCGGATCGGCGGACATGCGCGTGTACGCGATCAAGCCGACGGGGACCCTCTTCTTCGCCGTGAACGTGAGAGGGCGGGTCAAGAGCGCGCCCGCGCTCATCGCCGGCCCGACGCTCTACGTCACGACGGACACGGGCCTCGTCGCGCTCGGCCCATGACCCATGAGCCGGCGGCCGGATCCGATCCGTGCCGCCGGCCCGCCGTGTTACCGTGCCGTCATGCGAAGGCTCGCGCTCTCGTTCGTCCCGCTCGTGTTCGCCTGCCAGGACGGTCCACCCGCGAAGACCGCTGCCGGCGAGCACATCGATCGCGTCGTGATCGAGGAGGAGTTCGCCATGAGCGACCAGGTCAAGAAGACGACGCTCAGCGGCGACAAGCTCCGCACCGCGCTCGAGCTGATGGACAAGCACGGCGTCACGAAGCTCGAGGGGACGTTCGAGTCGAAGTCGGTCGTCGCCAAGGGAACGGTGACGATCGTCGTGAAGCCGACGAGCGGCGCGGAGCGACGCATCGTCGTCAACAGCTGCGTTCACGAGACCGTCTGCCCGTTCCTCGAGGCGGCCGTCGCGCAGAAGCTCCTCGACCGCCAGCCGGTCGCCTGCAAGAGCGAGGCGCCCTGCGGGTCCTGAGCCCGCTCGACGTCACCAGGGCAGCTCTTGCCCGTTGGCGTGGAAGAAGCGCCCGCTCCTCTCGGGCGTGAGCTCGTCCATGCGCTCGATCAGGCCCTTCGCGGCGACCGGCGGATCGTCGTTGCCGGCGCCGCCGGTCATCCGCGTCCTGATGAAGCCGGGGTGCAGCGCGACGACCAGGATGCCCTTGCTCGAGAGATCCCGTGCGAGGTTCGCGGCCACCATGTTGAGCGCGGCCTTCGACGCCCGGTAGCCGTAGTTGCCGCCGCCCGGGCCGTCGCCGATCGAGCCCGCGCGGCTCGAGACGAAACCGATCTTCGAGCCCTTGCCGAGGCGGTGCAAGAGCGCCTTCGTGAGCCGAAGGGGGCCGACGACGTTGACGTCGAACTGCTTCCGCATGGCCTCGAAGTCGAGGCTCTCGAGCCGGTCGGGGAGCAGGATGCCCGCGTTGTGGAGGAGCACGTCGATGGTCGCGCCGCCGAGCGCCTTCTCGATGGTGGGGCCGGCGGCGTCGCTCGTGACGTCGACGCCCTCGACGATCTTGCAGCCCACCGCCTCGAGCTCCGGCGACCGAGCGCGACACGTCGCGAAGACGGTCTCGCCCCTCGCGTGGAGCTGACGGCAGACCTCGAGCCCGATGCCGCGATTCGATCCGGTCACGACCCACGTAGCCATCTTCGTCCCTCCGCAGTGTCGATGTTCGAGCCGGCGAGCCGTCGGTCCGAGGGCCGGCGTCTCGCATGGCTCGGCTTCATAACCCAGGATCGCGACGCCACCTACGCCCTGCAGCGCCGCGACGTCCGTGCGAGCGCCGCCGAGGTCGGCTAGCATGCGGTGCGAATGACGGACGGCATCGAACGGGCCGAAGGCAAGCGGCGGAACCTCCAGGCCATCTGCGTGTTCTGCGCCTCACGGCCCGGGAACGACCCTGCCTTCTCGGTGGCTGCCGAGCGCCTGGGGCAGGCGATCGCCTCGCGTGGGCTCACGCTCGTCTACGGCGGCGCGCGCGTCGGGCTCATGGGCTCGCTCGCGAACGCCGCGCTCGCCGCTGGCGGTCGCGTCGTGGGCGTCATCCCCAAGTCGCTCGTGTCGAAGGAGATCGCGCACGACGAGCTCACCGAGCTCTACCTCACGGAGTCGATGCACGACCGCAAGGACAGGATGATCGCCTTGTCCGACGCGTTCATCGCGCTGCCGGGCGGCTTCGGCACCTACGACGAGCTGTTCGAGACGCTGACGCTCGCGCAGATCGGCCTGCACGAGAAGCCGAATGGGCTTCTCGACGTGGGCGGCTACTTCCAGCCGCTGCTCGCGCTCTTCCGGCACGCCATCCAGTACGAGTTCGCAGCGCCGCAGCACGAGGGCCTCATCGTCGTCGAGAAGGAGCCGGAGCGGTTGCTCGATGCGCTCGCCGCGTGGACGCCGCCTCCGCTCGGCCCCAAGACGATCGACCGCCGCGGGATCTAGCCGCCGAGCGCGTGCTCACGGCCTCTTCAGGTACTGTCCGCCGATGACGAGCTCCACCCAGGACCCGACCCGCATCCCGGCGCCTCGCGGCCTCGACGCCGCGCTCTGGACGCGCCTCGCGGAGCACGCCCGCTCGCGCGCGCGGAACGCCGAGCCGGCGCACGACTTCTTCCACGTCGAGCGCGTGACCGCGAACGCGCTCCGCATCGCCCGCGCGGAGGGCGCGAGAGAGGACGTGTGCGCGACGGCGGCGCTCTTGCACGAGCTGTTCACGTTGCCGAAGTCGCATCCCGACTCGTCGCGTGCCGGCGACATCTGCGCGGAGCACGCGCGCGCGCTCCTCCTCGAAGAGCGAGCGCCGGCCGACCTCGTCGATCCGGTGTGCGCGGCCATCCGCGATCACGCCTTCTCGAAGGGCGTCGTCCCGGAGGCGCTCGAGAGCCGCGTGCTGCAGGACGCCGATCGCCTCGACGCGCTCGGCGCGATCGGGCTCGCACGCATGTGGGCGACGTGCGCGGACATGAAGCGGCCGTTCTACTCGCCGGAGGATCCATTCTGCACGTCGCGGGCTTCCGACGACAAGGCGTGGGGCCTCGATCACGTCTACAAGAAGCTGCTCGTCGTCCCCGAGCGCCTCCACCTCGAGACGTCGCGCGCGATCGCGCGGTCGCGCGTCGCGTTCATCCACGCGTTCCTCGAGCAGCTTCGCTCCGAGATCGCCGTCGAGCCGCCTCAGGGCGAGTAGGCCTTCGACCAGGTCTCCCGGTAGCGCGCGAGCTCGGCCTCCCACTTCGCGTCGTCCCAGCCGAGCTCCGGCTGGGCCACCGCGCGGATCTGGTCGGCGAGATCGAGCCCGCCGTTGGGGAGGAGGAGGCCGAGGCGGACGCGACGGAGGAGGAGATCGGAGAGCGTGACGACGCCCTCCGCCCGCGCCGCGTGACGGAGCTCGCTCCAGAGCGCGATCGTGCCGTCGATCCGGCGGCATCCTTCGCGGTCCGCGACGACGTCGACGACCTCGGCGCCGAACCGCCCGAGGAGGCGCAGCTTGTCCTCGTCGCCGATGGACGAAGGCCAGTCGATGCCTTCGACGTTGGGCGCGAGCACGCGCGTGCGGTCGGAGAGCGGGCCGAGCTCGGCCTCGGCGGCGGCGAGCGCGTCGCGGGCCATGACGGCGAAGGTCGTGAGCTTGCCGCCCGTGATGGTGTAGAGGCCGTTCTCGCGCCAGATGGCGTGCTCGCGGGACTCCTTCGACGGATCGGACTTGCCCGTGTTGATCACCGGACGCACGCCGGACCACGTCGAGATGACGTCCTTCTCGGTGAGCTCCGCCGAGGGGAACGCCTTGCGCGCGGCCTCGAGGAGGTAGTCGCGCTCCGCGTCGCTGATCGCGGGCTCCTCGTCGAGCGCTCCGTGATCGACGTCGGTCGTGCCGAGGATCGTCACGCCCTCCCACGGGATCGCGAAGACCGCCCGCTGATCGCGCGGGTGCAGCATGCTGACGGCCTCGGGGAGGGGGAGGCGCTCGCGCGTGAACGTGAGGTGGCTCCCGCGGATGCGCCGTAGCCGCTTGTCCTGTCCGAGCTGCTCGCGGAGCTCGTCCGCCCAGGCGCCCGTCGCGTTGATGACGACCTTCGCCTGCACCTCGGCGGTGCGGCTCGCGCCCGGCGCGACGTCGCGGAGCACGATCCCGCGGACCTGCCCGTCGGAGGTGCGGAGCAGCTCCTCCGCGCGAGCGTAGTTGATCGCGGTGCCACCCTGCTTCACGGCCTCGCGCAGGACGCGAAGGACGAGGCGCGCGTCGTCGGTCTGGGCGTCGAAGTAGCGGTAGCCGCCGAGCACCTCCGAGCCGGCGAGCGGCGGACACCGCTTGATGATCTCTTCGCGCGACTGCTTCTCGTGCGCCCACTTCCAGGCGAGCGCGTCGTACATGGCGAGGCCGACGCCGTACATCCACTTCGGCATCTGGTCGCCGGGGAACGCGGCGAGCGAGAAGCCGAGCGGGTTCACGAGCCCGACGCCCTCTTGCATGAGCCGCTCGCGCTCGCGGACGGACTTGCGCGTGACCAGGAACTGGCCCTGCCGCAAGTAACGGAGCCCGCCGTGCACGAGCTTCGTCGATCGGCTCGAGGTGCCCGAAGCGAAGTCCTGGGCCTCGACCAGGAGGCATTTCTTGCCGTGGCGCACGGCCTCGCCGAGGATCCCGGCTCCGGTGATGCCGCCGCCGATGACGATGACGTCCCAGGGCTGATCCAGGCGACTCCAGATCTCGTCGCGAAAGCCCTTCAACCACATGACGCTGCTCGCATGGTCGAATCGAGGCTAGTCGACTCTGGACCCACAGGAAATGAGTCGACCACGACCACCCGCCTCCACCGCGCATCCTAGGATGCCGCCGGCGGGTGCGGGGAAGCAGCCCGAGACGCTCGCGGCCCGGTTTGCTAGGCTCCGTGCCAAGAGAAGCCATGACGCTCGCCGATGCCGCCGTTCCCTCCATGAAGGTCGCACCCGTCGGCCCTGCCGCCGAGCTCGCCTCGATCCTCGGTCGGATGCGTGCGGCGGCGAGGAAGAGCGGTCCGCCCGACTACGACACGCGCATCGAGCACCTCGACAAGCTCGAGCAGGCGCTCCTCGCGAGGAAGCACGAGCTCGCGAAGGCCGTGTCGATGGACTTCGGCAACCGCTCGAAGCACGAGACGCTGGCCGTCGAGATCCTTCTCGTCCTCAACGAGATCAAGCACGCGCGCACGCACCTCCACGAGTGGATGGAGACCGAGCCGCGCGAGGTCGCGTGGATGTTCCTGCCGGGTCGGGCCGAGGTCGTGGTGCAGCCGCTCGGCGTGGTCGGCATCGTGTCGCCGTGGAACTACCCCGTCCAGCTCACGCTCTCGCCGCTCGTGAGCGCGCTGGCGGCCGGCAACCGCGTCATGCTCAAGCCGTCCGAGCTCTCGGCGGACACCGCGGATGCGCTCAAGGCGCTCATCGCCGAGACGTTCTCGCCGGATCACGTGACCGTCGTCACGGGCGGCGTCGACGTCGCCGAGGCGTTCACGCGCTTGCCGTTCGATCACCTCCTCTTCACGGGATCGCCGCGCCTCGGGAAGATCGTCATGAAGGCCGCGGCCGAGAACCTCGTGCCGGTCACCCTCGAGCTCGGTGGCAAGTCGCCCGCGATCGTCGGCGAGGGGTACTCGCTCGAGGACGCGGCGCAGAAGATCATGTTCGGCAAGTGTCTCAACGCCGGGCAGACCTGCGTCGCGCCGGACTACGCCCTCCTCCCGAAGGGGCGCGTGGATGCGTTCGTCGAGGAGTGCCGGCTCGCCGTGAGCCAGATGTACCCGCGGCTCGGCCAGAACCCGGACTACACGACGATCATCAACGACGCTCACTACGAGCGCCTCCAGTCGTACTTGAAGGACGCGCGCGATCGCGGCGCGAAGATCGTCGAGATCAATCCGGCGAAGGAGGAGCTCGACCCGAACTCGCGCAAGATGGCGCCCACCATCGTCCTCCACCCGAAGGACGAGATGATCATCATGCAGGAGGAGATCTTCGGGCCGATCCTCCCCATCCTCACGTACGAGAAGCTCGACGAGGCGATCGCGTACGTGAACGACCACCCGCGGCCGCTGGCGCTCTACTACTTCGACACCAACCAGGGCCGCATCGACAAGGTCCTCCGCGAGACCGTCTCCGGCGGCGTCACGATCAACGACGTGATGGTCCACGTCGGGCAGTCCGATCTGCCGTTCGGCGGCGCCGGCCCCAGCGGCTTCGGCGCGTATCACGGGCGCGAGGGCTTCGAGACGTTCTCCCAGCGCAAGCCCGTCTTCTACCAGAGCCGCTTCTCCGGCCTGAAGTTCCTGCGCCCGCCGTACCGCGAGCGGATCGACTGGATCCTGCGGCAGCTCATCGGGAAGTAGGAGCGACCGGCGCGGCGCGATACGCCACGTGGGCCGAGAGGCGGCGCAGAGAGACAGCGTCGCGCCTCTCGGTCGCGCGGCGCGATCCCGCGTGGCTCGTGCCTCGTCGTCGAGGTACGTCGGCGGAGAGCCATGATCTCGAACCCGACGCTGCCCCGCCGGGCGCTCCTCGGATCGATCGCGGCGCTCGCCGCGGCGTGCGCCCGACGCGCTCCTCCCCGATCGACGGCGCTCGCACCGCGCGCGGGCGAGCTTTCCGCGAACGACTGGGCCGCCGTCCGCGATCTGTTCCCCCTCTCGCGCGACTGGGTGCATCTGACGAGCTTCCTGATCGCCTCGCACCCGAAGCCGGTGGCGGAGGCGATCGAGCGATACCGGCGCGAGCTCGACGCGAACCCGGCGCTCGTGATGGAGTCGGAGCTCGAGAGCCACGAGCACACGTCGCGCGCCCGCGCGGCGGCGGCGCGCTACGTCGGCGGCAAGCCGGACGAGATCGCCCTGACGGACAGCACGACGGAGGGCCTCGGCACGCTCTACGTCGGCATGCGCCTCGGTCCCTCCGACGAGATCCTCACGACGACCCACGATCACTACTCGACGCACGAGGCGCTCCGCCTCGCTGCAGAGCGCACGGGCGCGAGGATCCGGACCGTGCCGATGTACGAGCACGGATCGAAGGCGACCGTGGAGGGCATGACGAAGGCGATCGCGGACGCTCTGACTCCCCAGACCCGCGTCGTCGCGATCACGTGGGTCCACTCGTCGACCGGCGTACGGACGCCCGTGCGCGAGATCGCGGAGGCGATCGCGCGCTCGCGCGTCTCTCCGCGGCCGCTCCTCTGCGTCGACGGCGTGCACGGCTTCGGCGTCGAGGACGTGTCGGTCGCCGACCTCGGGTGCGACTTCTTCGTCTCGGGCTGTCACAAGTGGCTCTACGGTCCGCGCGGCACCGGGATCGTGTGGGGCCGCGCCGAGGCCTGGCGCGGTCTCCTTCCGACGATCCCTCCGTTCTTCGGACGGTGGTGGACGGCGAGAGAGTTCGGCGGTGTGACGCCGCCGGTCGACGGCTGGGTGATGTCTCCCGGCGGCTTCAAGCCTTTCGAGCACCAGTGGGCGGTCGCGGACGCCTTCGAGATGCACGAGCGGATCGGCCGCGCCGCCATCGCCGCGCGCATCCACGAGCTCGCACGTCACGCGACGGAGGGGCTCTCGAGGATGAGGCACGTGACGCTCCACACGCCGGCATCGGACGAGGTCTCCTCCGGCATCATCTGCTTCGAGGTGGCCGGGATGGAGCCGAAGGGTGTGGTCGAGTGGCTGCTCGCGAAGCGAGTCGTCGCCTCCGTCACGCCCTATCGCCCGCCGCTCGCGCGCATCGCGACCTCGCTCGTGAACGACCACGCGGACGTCGAAGCCGCCCTCGAGGCCATCCGTGGGCTCGGCTGAGCCGAGGCCTCAGGCCTCAGCGCAGTCCTCGGTCCTCAGTCCTCAGCTCAGCCTCGATTTCGCTCGGGTGGCGGGCTGACCGCCGCCGGGCGCTGGTGGCCCCAGTTTCGTTGGCCGGAGAGGCTGAGAGGGCATCAGTCGGCC
>Ga0207864_1000241_pt1 | contig 84905 bp, 65 predicted proteins | sample HigsolmetaAR202D_FD_184834 | JGI IMG/M metagenome (GOLD analysis project Ga0207864, IMG submission 184834) | Ionic liquid and high solid enriched microbial communities from the Joint BioEnergy Institute, USA - AR20-2-D (SPAdes) (version 2) ...
CGACACGTGAGTTCTCCTTTCTGTTCTGTTGGTGTGGTAACTACAGAATACCAGAAAAGTGCTCACGTGTTGTCTTTTTTTGCCCAAAAACATGAGCCACCCCGACAAACTCCGGGATGACTCATGTTTGTAACCATTAGTCTTAGCTTCGGGTGTGCTGAGGAGCTGCCGGGAGCAGCGCCATATAGCGTGCCCGCTTAATAGCTACAGCCAAGCGTCGCTGCATTTTAGCAGTTACACCAGTGCGGCGGCGGGGCAGAATCTTGCCCTGCGCGGTGATGTACTTCTGAATGCGCTTAATATCTTTGTAGTCTGGCAGAATACCAAGCTTGGTGAACTCGCACTCTTTGCGGCGGATGCGCAGGCGCGAGTTGGAACTAGCGGTGCGCTGGCGGCGCGGTCGATTCGTATCGCTCATGAAATGAGTACTCCTAAACTGTGACTGTATACTCGTCGAACTGGCGGTATACAATGCCGCACACGCGGCATATGGCGAACACATTGCGTTGTAGTATACCACATTTTTGGCTGAACTTCTGAGCGTTTAGCGAGCGATGACCAATTGTGCCCGTTGGCGTCCGGTTTCGGTCAGTTCGAGTATATCTTGACGCTGTTGAATCAGCCCTTCATTGTGGGCGCGCCGCAGAACGCGTTTGGTAAATTCATCAGACCAGCGCAGCTCTTGGCGTAGGTGATGGATGTTATTTTCGCTGGCGAATTCTGGGCTTCCTTCGTGGTTAAGCAGATGAACCACTAACATTTCGGAAGCGAAACGGTTGCGTTGCTCTTCGACCCGCAACCAACGGGCCACCAAGCCATGGCTGGGCGAAAAGAGCAGTGCCAAGCCGAACAGAACGCCAGCCACGCTGACCATAGCGCCCGCGATCGAGGCATCGAGTAGCATGGCCAGCCAGTAGCCCAAAAAGGCCGACAGCGAGCCGACCAGTACCGAGAGCATAATCATACGCGGCAGGCGGTCGGTCAGCAGATAAGCGGTCGCAGCTGGGACGATCATCAACGCGACAACAAGAATCGCGCCTACAGCGGTGAAAGCGCCCACCGTTGTGACCGAGACGATGCTCATTAGGGCATAGTGGATCAGAACGGGCGAAAAACCTAAGGTCGCGGCCAAGCCAGGATCAAAGGTTGCTAGTTTCAGCTCTTTGTAAAAGATAATGACAAAGCTAAAGTTGATGATACAGAGTGCGCCCATGATCCAGAGCGATTGCGGCCCCAAGTTAACCCCGTTGATAAACAGCACGTCGAGACTCGAAAACTCGATGTTGCCATAGAGGATCGCGTCGGTATCGAGGTGGACATTGGCGAAAAACTTTGAGACCAAGAAGGTGCCCAGCGCAAACATGGCCGGAAAGATGATACCGATCGCCGACTCGTTGCCGACCCGACGAGTATTCTGTAGCGTTTCGATCAGCACAACCGTGATCAGACCAGCGATCGCAGCGCCAAGAAAGCCAGCCAAGATATTCGGACCGTGGGCGAAGAAATAAGCGGCCACAATGCCCGGCAAAATGGCGTGGCTGATCGCATCGGTCAACATTGCCATTTTGCGCAAGACTAAAAAGCAACCGAGCACGGCGCAGGCGCTAGCAACTAAAACTCCTGTCAAGATAATGACAACGCCCGAGCTCATAGCCGTCCCTCCTTAGCCGCCCGCTGGGTATCCCATTCGTTCATAGCTTTTTGGAGATAGTTCTTACCGTGGCGTTTGCGTCGCAGCCAATCCCAAAAGATGCCACGGTTTGGCGCGAAAATGATCGAGATAAAGGTGATCGCAGTCATGCTGAGAATCACCATCGGCCCGGTCGGAATGCGCGTTTGGGTCACGCTCAACAGTGCTCCGCTCAGGCCCGAGAGCGCGCCAAAAACCCCAGCTAAGATGATCATCGTGCTGAAGCGGTTGGTCCATTGTCGAGCCGCCACAGCTGGGCCGATCAGCATGGCCGCCATCAACACAACGCCAACTGTTTGCAGGCCGATCACCACCGCTACCACGATCAACGAGGTAAGTAGAACGCTGAGTTGGCGCGTGTTGTAGCCCAAGCTCAGCGCAAAACCCGGGTCGAAGGTCAGCAGCTTAAATTCTTTGTAGAGCAGCACTACAATTAGCAGCGCAACACCACCGAGCAAGGCCATCAGGGCGACATCGCTGGCGACAAGCGCAGCGGCTTGCCCGAACAGAAACTTATCGAGGCCCGCTTGGTTGGCATCGTTGCGCTTGGCGATAAAGGTCAAAAGCATAATACCGAAGCCGAAAAAGACGCTTAGTACGACACCCAAAGCCGAATCTTCGCTGATGCGCGTATCGTTGACGATACGCAAGATCAGCAGGGTGCCGAGCCAACTGGCGATGCCAGCGCCGATCAGCAGAACGATCGGTGATTTAGAGCCTGTCAGTAAGAAGGCGATGCAGATGCCCGGCAGTGCTGCATGAGCGAGCGCATCGCCCAATAAGCCTTGACGTCGCAGCACAGCGAAACAGCCTAGAACACCGCTCACGATGCCTAATAAGGCCGAGCCAAGCGCGACGTTGCGTAAGGTGTAGTTGAACACAAGATCATATAATAGTTGGATCATCGTGTTACCTCAGTTGCTACGCTCGCTTGGTTGAGCAATTGCATACGACCACCATAGGTACGAGTTAGATTTTCAGGGGTAAAGGTTTCTGCAAAACTACCCGCAGCGATCAAACGCACGTTTAACAAGACCAGCCAATCGAAATACTCGGGTGCGCTATCAAGGTCGTGGTGTACCACCACAACCGTTTTGCCCTGAGCGCGCAGATTACGCAACAGATCGACGATCGCTCGTTCGGTCATAGCGTCGACGCCGACGAAAGGCTCGTCCATAAAGTAGAGCTTGGCGTTTTGTGCCAGAGCGCGCGCTAGAAAGACACGCTGTTGTTGCCCGCCCGAAAGCTGGCTGATCTGGCGGTTGGCGTAGTCGGCCATTCCGACCTGTTCGAGGCAGTGCGAGGCCCATTCGCGCTCGCGCTTGCCGGGGCGTTTAAACCAGCCGATCTGGCCGTAGGTGCCCATCATCACCACATCGAGCGCGTTGGTGGGGAAGTCCCAGTCGACGCTGCCGCGCTGGGGTACATAGCCTACCAAGTGGCGTTGCTCGCTATAAGGGCGCCCAAATATTTCGACTGAACCGGCAGCGCGCGGAATCAGATCGAGGGTCGCTTTGATGAGAGTTGATTTTCCGGCACCGTTTGGCCCAATGATAGCAATAAGCTTACCTTCCGGTAGCTCAAGATCGACATCCCATAGCACTGGCTTTTCGCCATAGGCTACAGTCAGGTCGTTGATCCTTACCACTGCTTGTTCACTCATACAAGACCGCCTCATATTTGCAGAAGCCATACACAGCTCGCAGAGCAGAAGGCCAGCGAGCTGTGTATGACGGAGATTCTTACTTCAGGGCCGAGACGATTGTGTCGACGTTATGGCGCACCATGCCGATGTAGGTACCTTCTGGTGTGCCTTCATCTCCCATTGCATCAGCAAAAAGCTCTCCACCGATCTCTACATCCCAACCAGCTGCCTTGGCACCAGCTTGTACCGCTTCGATGGTGGCGGCCGGAACGCTCGATTCAACGAAGATCGCCTTGATTTTGCGTTCGACGATGAAGTTGACCAGCGCTTGTACATCGCCTGCACCGGCTTCGGTTGCGGTGCTCGTCCCTTGCAGACCACGCACCTCGAGGCCATATTGTGCGCCGAAGTAGCCGAAGGCATCGTGAGCTGTGATCAGCACTCGCGATTCGGGCAGGATCAGTTCTACTTGGCTCTTAATGTAGTTGTGTAATTCGTCTAGTTGGGAGAGGTAAGCATCTGTATTACGTTGGTAGAGCTCTTTTGAGCCCGGGTCGAGACGGGCTAGCTCGGTGTTGACTGTACGTGCGGCATCTTGCCACAGCGTAACGTCGAACCAGATATGCGGATCGTATTTTCCTTCGAATTCTGGTGGCTGGCGCAGTTTATTCGGATCGATGTTCTCGCTCACTGCGAAGGTTGGTTTGCCTGCGCGAGCGATTTTGACAAACACATCGGTCATGCGTCCTTCAAGCTCAAGTCCACCATAAAAGATAATATCGGCATTCTCAAGTTTTTCGATATCGCTGGCCGAAGGCTTGTAGAGGTGCGGGTCGACGCCCGGCCCCATCAGCCCAATAACATTTACGCGTTCTCCACCGATATTTTTGACTAAGTCAGCGATCATTCCTACGGTGGTGGTGACATTGATCTGTCGATCGCTGAGATCAGTCGCCTGAGCGCTGGGTGAACCGCAAGCGCTGAGGAAGAGGCTGAGACTTGCCAATAGAAGGATGACTAACCGTTTCATAATGCTCCTCTAGAGCTGGCTCAAAGGGCGCACTTAAGAGACCTATGCCATCAGCATAGGTTGCCTAGGCCCTTATTGAGCTGCTTATGTAGCTAAGCTAAAGACCCTTACCTGAGGAATTACCCGTCATTTGAAGCTGATTCGTCATTGAGCGATGAGACATAGATCACTCGGGCGAGACGGCGATCGATAGGATGCACCACATCATCGATTTTGATGCTGATCGGTCCGTCGAAGGGTGCAACAGCCACTACTTCGAGTTGACGGCCCGGCGTTAACCCAAGGCTTGCCAAGTAGCGTAAGCGTTCGGCGTTCTGATCGGCCACGCGTACGACTTGGGCTTGATCTCCAACCTCAAGATTGGCCAGTAGCAAAAATTCATCGCAGCTTGGCATATCTCCCGCCAGCGACGGAATCGGGTCGCCGTGCGGATCGAAATCCGGATGACCTAATAAGGCTGCGATGCGCGCTTCGAACTTCTCGCTGATATGGTGCTCGAGCCGCTCAGCTTCATCGTGTACTTCATCCCAACTGTAGCCTAGCGCTTCCACCAAATAGAGTTCGAGTAAACGGTGATGACGCAACACTTCCAAAGCAACCCGCTCTCCTGTGGCCGTAAGTTGCACGCCTTGGTAGGGCGTATAGCTCACAAGGTGTAGCTCGGCCAGCTTTTTGATCATGCCTGTTACCGAGGCTTGTTTAATCCCATTGGGCTTGCTGCCACTGAGTTGCTCACTTAAGAGCGATGTCGTTACCTCGTTTTGATCTTGTTGAATGATATAGATCGCCTTGAGATAATCTTCCATCGCTGGTGTGATGCGACTTACCAGGTTGTTCGCAAGCTCCGTCATAAGGATTGCCTTTCTTGATAGGGCATGCTTGAAAGTGCCTGATTTAAGCTGTTACTCAAATCAGATTTAGGCATGCCTAAAATATAACATAGTCGATAGAAAACTGTCAATGATCTTTTTCCTAAAATTGCTTACGAGTCAAGCTTTCTTCCTGCATACTGAGATTGCCTCACCAGGCCTGCTTGAAGTCTGTTCCGTATTCGCGTCTATCCTTCGGATCGACGCAGGAGTGCTTTGACTCAAGCTTCGACTGCTGAGACGGCTCTGGCGCTTGTTTTCTATTCCGATTGACGCCTGACGACCTGACTGGAGAAGTTTGCCTTCTGAAAGGAACAGCGTAAGCGGATTCCAGATTCAGTTAACATTTGATTGTAATTGTTAGACAAAACCTCCTTCCTTGCCCGATCATTTTCAATAGGAAGCTCCATTTTACGCCATAGTAATGCCTTTTTTGCTACGAGCACATTTTATTCTGAAGATGATCAATTTTTTTGACATCTTTAAAGCGTGCTGATATACTTTGGCTTCCAAACCACAAGGAAGTGTAACAGGAAGAGATCCATTCTAGCCAGCTAAGAAAGTGCTATTTCTTGGTTGGAGGCGGGTGCGCGTGGATATACTGAATATGATGAAGGCTAAAATCGCCTTCGTTTTTCCGGGCCAAGGTTCGCAATATGTTGGCATGGGAAAACAGCTGTATGAGACTTCCCCTGCCGCACGACGTATTTTCGAGCGGGCAGATGAGGTACTTCAGTTTCCTCTTACCAAATTGTGCTTTGAAGGTCCGCAAGAAGAGCTTGATGATACGATTAATGCGCAGCCAGCTATTCTGACCGTGAGTATCGCTTGCCTCGAAGCCTTGAACGAGCGTTTCGCTATGTTAGGTCGGGTTATCGCCCCCGCTCTAGTTGCAGGCCATAGTTTAGGCGAATTCACTGCACTTGTGGCTGCTGGTGTCTTAGAGTTTGAAGAAGCCTTGTTGCTGGTGCGCGAACGTGGTCGCTTGATGAAAGAGACCGGCGAAGAGCGTCCCGGCGGCATGGCAGCTGTGATCGGTCTCGATCGCGAGGCGCTCCAAGACATCGTAACCGAAGCGCAAGAAGAAGGCATTGTAACGTTGGCCAACGATAATTCGCCCGGCCAAACTGTTCTATCTGGCGAGATTGCGGCTTTGCAACGTGCAATGGAGTTGGCGCGCGAACGCGGTGCCCGCCTAGTGCAACGCTTGGCGGTCAGTATTGCATCGCACTCTCCCTTGATGCACCAAGCAGCGCAACGTTTTAGCGATGTGGTCAACCAGTTCCATCTCCGTCCACCACAGGTGCCTTTGTTATCTAACATTACGGCTCAAGCTCTTACCAATGTCGAGGAGCTCCGTGACGAATTGAGCGCACAGTTAACCTTACCTGTCCAGTGGACAAAGAGCGTTCAGAATGCCATGGCTGAGGGTGTCGATACCTTCATCGAACTAGGCCCTCGTCAAGTACTCTCTGGACTCATTAAACGCATTTCGCGCAATGCCCAGAGCATTAGCTTGAACGATGTTGAGCTAGCCAAAGTTTTGGAACAAGAATAGAGCTGCTTCGCAACTGGGCACGTTTTCTCATCAGATGGTGAGTACAAACCGGGCTGGGTAGAGTGGTATAATCAGACCACTTAACCCAGCTTTGTTTTTGCTTTGACGGTGAAAACCTGATTTTGTACTGTTTTAAGGGCACGCTCGCCAAAAAGATCGAGACACTGACTGCGATGCGTGTCCTTTCGCTGCACTGAAAAAGGAATGTTATCTATGCGACGTGTCGTTGTTACTGGCCTCGGCTGTGTCAGCCCTCTAGGAAACGATGTGCCAACCACATGGCGACGTCTGCTTGCTGGTGAATCGGGCATTACTTCGATCACGCGCTTTCCTGCTGACGATTTCGCGGTGCGCATCGCTGGCGAGGTCAAAGACTTTCAGCTCGATTCGAGTATCGATGCGCGCGAAGCACGGCGTATGTCGCGCTATGTTCAGTACGCCCTCAATGCCGTTATGGAAGCGACTCGCGCGGCCCAGCTCGATATGAGCAAGGAGGACCCAACCCAAGTCGGCGTGATCTTTGGAACGGGCGCTGGTGGCCTCGACCTGATTCTCGAACAACACGAGGTCTTGCTGAATCGCGGCGCACGTCGTGTGGCCCCCATGCTGATCGCCAATATGATCGACGACTCGGCCAGCGGCCAGATCGCCATCCAACTGGGCGCCCAAGGCCCCAATATGGCGGTTGTTGCGGCTTGTTCGACCGGCGGCCACAACATCGGCGAGGCCTCCGAGATCATTCGACGCGGCGACGCTGATGTGATCATTGCGGGCGGTGCCGAGGCGCCGATTGTGCCCTTGGTTGTAGCCAGCTTCAACAATATGAAGGGCCTTGCCGACGATAACGAAAACCCGGCTAAAGCCAGCAAACCCTTCGATATCCGTCGCAACGGCTTTGTTTTGGCCGAAGGCGCCGCCGCGCTCGTGCTCGAGTCGCTCGATCATGCTCTTGCTCGTAATGCCCCGATTCTAGCCGAAGTGATCGGCTACGGCAATACCAACGACGCCTTCCACATGGTTGCCGCCGACGATCAGGGCGCGGGCGCAGCCCGTGCGATCGCCATGGCCGTGCGCAAGGCCGGCATCGCCCCCGAAGCGGTCGACTATATCAATGCTCACGGCACAGGCACGCCCCTCAACGACCGCGTCGAAACCTTGGCGATCAAGCGTGTCTTTGGCGATCACGCCTATAAACTTGCTGTCAGCTCCACCAAATCGATGTTAGGCCATATGCAGGGCGCTGCAGGCGCGATCGAGGCGCTGATCTGCGTTAAGGTCATTCAAGAGGGTCTGATTCCCCCGACTATCAACTACGAGCAGCCCGATCCCGACTGCGACCTCGACTATGTGCCAAACGAGGCACGCCAGCGCGATGTTGCGGTAGCCCTCTCGAACTCGATCGGCTTGGGCGGCCATAACTCCAGCTTGATCTTCAAACGCTATCAAGCCTAAAATAGCTTGCAGTAGACTAACAATAGGGAATTTGCACCAAGCAGATTCCCTATTGTTATACCAAATCTGCTTAAAGACTTCTCACTTTCGCATTACCTGAAAACGAAAAATGGGAAAGGTACATAGTCTCGTTCCGCTTTGCCGGATGTGGTGTTGCGCACTAGCTCCCTTCGCCCGCTCTGCGGGAGAAGGGTCGGGGATGAGGGTGGCAAGCCCACCTGATAGCCGAAGGCGGACGCGCTAAGGACCGAATGGGAGCGAGAAACCACGCCGCCAAAACGATAGACTGCCCGACAAAGCAAGACGACAGCCAAACGATCCAACTACTGCGCTATGACCTGAAGTAAAGGAGACAGTCTCTATGCAAGACCCGCTCACTTTTCAGCGCTCTTTGCCGCGTAAACGGATGGCGGCGGGCGCTCTCATTCTCGATCAAAACGATCGAATCTTGATTGTGAAGCCAAGTTACCGCAGCGACTGGTTGATCCCTGGCGGCATCATCGAAGCTGACGAGTCGCCACTGCAAGCCTGCGCGCGCGAGCTTCACGAAGAGGTCGGGCTGGAACTGCCGATCAGCATTCCGCTCTGTATCGAATACTCTGCGGGCGACGAAAAGCGCACCGAGAGCATGCAATTCGTCTTTGATGGCGGGATCTGCCCGCCCGAGCTGCTTGCTCAGATTCGCCCTCAAGCGGGCGAGATCGAACAGGTCAAATGGGCCAGCTTTGAAGAGGCTCAACAGCTTCTCAATCCTCGTTTAGCTCTGCGTGTTCGCCACGCCTACCAAGCCCGTCGCGAACGTCGCACCGTCTACCTAGAAAATGGCGAGGTGATCCTGTAGTCGCTTGCTCTAAGCCACTCTCTTCAACGCCCATTTTAAGGCTTCTCAACGGCGTAATTGCACAGAAGAGACCGATCGAAGACAGCGCTGTCACGAGCGAAAACGCACCGTTCCGTTACTAATAACATAGAGGGCTTTTTTGAAGATGGAGTGATTCGATGGCAAGCCAAGAAGAACTGGAAAACTTACAGGAACTCTTAGAGACCTATCGCGCCAACCTATATACGCTCGAGAAGCAGCGCGGCACCTTTGGCCCCACTCTTGTGCCACCTTATATCGTGTTACAAATCAAGCAGTTTCGCCAAGAGCTGGCCCAAGTGAAGCAAGCCCTGCGTGATGCTGGCGTAGAGGTCGACGACCAGCTCATCGATTCGGATTGGAGCAAAGGCTCGAGCAGTGCTGCTCGCTCATCGACGCCTGCCAAGTCTCCACCCGCCCAAACGCCGCCAGCAGGCTCGACCACAATGACCGGGCCTGTCACGATCAACCAGTTTCACGGGCCGATACAAAATTCGATCCTCAATATCTCGGCGCAGCTCGACAATGTGTCCCAAAACGTTTCGAGCATTCCGCATATCAACAATGAACAAAAGGACGAGCTGCGCGCCCTGACCGAAGAGCTAAAAAAGCGGCTGTTGCAGTTGAGCAGCCAGGGCCAGCAGGCTGATGCCGAACAGATCAGCAAGCGACTCAACAATACGATCGGCGAACTGCAAGAGGAAGAGCCGGATCGCCCCTACATCGAGAAGCAGTTGGCAAGCATACAGAAGCTGACTGACAAACACGAAGAGCTCAAGCCGTCGAGCGAGGCCTTTTTCGCCAAAGTGATCGAAGCGCTCGCAGCAAACGACAATGCCTAGCTCGCTCTGTCGAGCCGACCGAAAGTGCTTTTCGGCCGCTTATCTGGCTTGCTCCGCCGATCGACGAGATCGCTAAGCGATGAACCGTTGTGTGGAATCGTGCCTTGTTGCGCTGCATTCCACACAACAACCTCACCGAATTCCACTCCGTCGAAGATGAAACGCTCCAAGCATCACTCTGGCGGAAGGATCCTTCCCTTCCATTCGTGCTCAAGCGCGTCCGCCTTCGGCTATCAGATCGGCTGGCCACCCTCATCCCCGACCCTTCTCCCGCAGAGCGGGCGAAGGGAGCTAATGCGCGCTAGCCCAAAGTGCCATGCAAAAGCCGCTATGCTCCAACACCCAGCGATCCTTTTCAGATACAACGAAATGATCGCAGAAAAGCAGAGAGCTATGTTGCGCCGTCGCGTAACATAGCTCTCTGTAATCAGCTTTCGCTCAATCTAAGCGAATCTTTAACGGTGCGCTTAGGGCTCTAACGGGTAGACCGCACTATGGCCCCAGGTATTATCGGCTTGGACACGCACCTTGTACGAGCCAGCCTCCTCGTAACGGTGCGTCACCGTGGGCTGATCGGTCTCCACGATGCGCGAACCATCGCCGAAGTCCCAGCGATAGCGATAGAAGCTGGTCGGTGTATTCGAGCCTGCCTCTGCCGTCAAGGTCACCTCTTGGCCTGCTTCGACGCTCTCTGGTGCACCGTGGATCGTTACCCACGGTCGGTCAACGATCCAGTAGAGCATGTATTGCAGCAGCTCTTTGCGGCTGGTTTTGCCCGTATCGTTGCGCACGCTCTCTAAACCAAAGCTCAGATAGATCGTGCGGTAAGGATAGGCAAGGTACGGCTTCTCTAGGGTCGGCTCCGCCGAGTCGTTGACGCCCACGATGCCCGCATCGAGCCGTACATCGCTTTGCGCCACAAACATCGGTGTTACGTTTTCGAGCTCATCGACCAAACGTGGATCGATATCGGGCAAGCGCAACTCGTCGACTGCATTGGCGTTGCCTGCGCCCGTCAGATCGCTGATCTCTGCACCGTCGCTCGGCGTGCTCAGATCGAGTTGGATATCGCTCAACCACGGTTGTGCGCCTGTGCCGCTGGCCAAACGCTCGGCGCTATCGCCAAACACATTGTCTTGAACGTACTCGGCTCCGAAATAGAGGTAGAGATCCGAGCGGAAGTAACGCGGATCATCGGGTGGCGTGCGATCGATGTCCGACGCGTCGGACAGGTCTTGTCCCATCGCGATCAGTTTGCCGCCCGATGCCAGATAAGCCAGCAAGAGCGTCTGATCGCTCTCAGTTAGCGGTAGGCGCAGGTTGTTGGTACCATCTGGCACGAAGTTATCGCCCGTAAACCAGATAATCACCTCGTATTTCTGCAGCTCGCCGATCGGTGGCAAGGTCTGGCTCGGTTGATCGAGCGCGATCGCATCGAGGTCGAGATAGTGGAACGGAATATTCTGTTCCATCAAGACGTTGCCATAGTAGCCCGAATAGTCGGGGAAGTCGAAGCTCGAGCTACCGTCGTTATCGAGCAGCAGCACTTTGGCAGCCTCTTGCGCTGGCAGCGTGCGCGCCCAGAGCGGCAGGTGCAGCTTCTGTGGCCCGCCCTCAAGTTCGATGATGCCTTCGTAATCGCTCGGTTCGCGGTCTGCCGGAATCGTGATCGTCACTTGGAAGCTAGCGCTCTGGTTCGCTCCAAGCGTCAGGCTTTCGGGCGAAACGACGATCTCCACATCGCCGCGCGTGGCTCTCGCCTTGATATTATAGGTCTGGCTGCTTCCGCTGATGTTGCGAGCCGTGACCTCCATCTGCGCGCTGGTTGTGGCACCGATCGTTTGCGCCATCTCACCGAACGACAGGCTAGGCGGATCGAACAGCAGACCCGGCGCGGTGGCGCGCGGCAGATCGATTCGTCCAGCACCTTGTTCTAGGGCACCAGCCAACTGGGTCTTTTCTTCGTCCAACCAAACTTCGGTATTGGCGGTCGACATCAAAGCCGACTTAATATCGATCGGTCGCCAATCGGGATGAATCTGCTTCAAAAGCGCCGCCGCGCCCGCTACATGCGGTGCTGCCATACTGGTGCCCGAGGCCAGACCGTAACCCAAATGCGATTCGATTCCTTCGCCAATGCCGTAGCCAGACGAAAGAATATTCACGCCGGGAGCGACAACATCGGGCTTGAGGCTGCCTTGGAAGGTCGGGCCGCGCGAACTGAACTCGGCCAGCAGGTCGCCTACGCGCTCGATCTCGCGAGCGCGCGGATCAAGCTGCACTTTAGCCGCTTCGCCCACTTGAGCGTACAGTTCCTCTAGGCCGACGCCGACCGAATTGGCGACAAACACCGACGGAATCCCGATTTGATCGGAGAATTCGCCCGCTGCCATACCGATGATCTCTTCGCCGCCAGAGGCGTGGTTATAGATGATCGCAGCGCTGGCTCCGGCCTGCTGAGCGTAAAAGACCTTGACGCTGAAGCTACACACGCCGCGCTCGATCAGGGCGATGCGATCTGTTAAGCTATTTTCGGGCAGCGGGTTACAAGCCAAGCCCGAATCGCCGATCGCTCGCACTGGCACATACGAGCTCGGACCGAACGGTTCACCAACGATTGGCGCGCCGAATGAAGCGCTGCCGAAGCGCTGTCCCTTTAAGTGTTCCGGTGCATCGGCTGGCTCGACCACATCCAAAAAGTTGATCGCCAAGCTCGCAGAGCTTGTGGTCGCACCCACCGAGATCAGCTTGGCGTCGTAGGCCGGCGATCCGGTTGTGCTGTTGTCGGGGCCGCGATTACCGTTCGAGAAGATCACCGTCACCCCTGCATCGACGGCAGCGGCAGCGGCTTGGGTGATCGGATCATAGGCCGGTTCAGTGCTTGGCAGACCACCCCAGCTATTGTTGATCACATCTGCTCCATCGGCCACCGCATCTTCCAGTGCCGCAATAAACTCGATGCTCGATCCACCGCTAAAGGGTGTCTCATTGGCATAGAAGATCTTATAGTTCATCAGGTACGCGCGCGGCGCTACACCCGAAAGCGTCACGTTTGCTCCTGCGATCTCTGCTTGGGTATTGGCTACACCTGCCGCGATACCAGCCACGTGCGTACCGTGGGCGTCATCGAGCGGCCCTTGTTGCGGGGTCTCGCTGCCCGGTAGCGGCGGTCGGTCGGGCCGGAAGTAAGCGCGGGCCGCGATCACTTTAGGCGAAGTAAACTCGGTTTCGCCTTTGGGGAAGCCTGGAGGATAGCTGAAGCCTTCTGGATTAAAGAAAGGATGGTCGGCTCGAATGCCCGAGTCGATCACAGCGATCTTGATTCCTTCTCCGGCGTGGGCTTGCCCACCGATCTTCGGATCATTCCACAAGACATCCGCACCGATCTGCGGAACGCCTGCAAAGAGATTCGGCTCTAACTCAACATCAGGATAGATCGCCTTGACGCCTGGTAAGCTGCGCAACCGATCAAGCTCGCCTTGATTGGTCGCGGGCAGCGCCACTGCGATACCATTCAAAAGTAAGCTATACTGGCGTTGCAGTGCCGCGTTTGGAAAGATCCGCTGAATCGTCTTGAATGCCTGAAGCTGCTGCTGTTCAAGCGCAGCTCGATACGCTTGCGCGGCTGGGCTATCCACATCCAAGCGCCCAATATTCTGCCTTTGCGAGCTTTGAATCGCATAACGCTCTTCGTTAGGCGAGAGCCCTGGTGCTTGGGCCAATGCTGCCGAATCAAATTGGATGATCCAGCGCTGAGCGGGGGTCGTGGCGGTGGAAGGTGCTGCAAAAGTAGGGCTTGCCACGAAAGCGAGGATGGCCACAAGAGTGGACAAAAACGACAGACGTGAAACCATAACTGATCATCCTTTGCTGCCAAAAGGGAGTTATTTATTGTATGGTACAAGACAAACTCTTTACATGCAAGCACGAACCTACGCTTTCTAGTGCCTGTTTTACATCTTCTCTAAGCCGCCTAATGCTCATCATCTCTTCATCTTATATTCACTTGCTCTTCATTCTTTCTGGCCAAAATAGAAACAGCTTTTGATACAGTATCTTCCAGCTGCAATAGTCTTCGAGACTCATCTCGTTGCTCACTGTTGAGCGAACAATTGCAATCGTATCTGTATACAATTGAACAACTCTGACTCTAACTGACTTGACCCGACATAATAAGGAGGAATAATGAAGAACGCTGTTATCGCTGCTGTTGTTGTGATCCTTGTGATCATTGCTGGCGCAGGTTATTTCCTGTTCCGCGAGCCAGAAGCCGCCAGCGGTCCCATGCAAGCGGTTCCGATCGATCAATCTTCGGCCTCGGCTGCCTCTCAACCGACCGAAGCAGCGACCGAACCGGCTGCGACCCAAGCCGTAGAGCCCAGCCCGACCGAACTTGCTGAGACCGAGACCACGGAACCCGAAACGACAGATGCCCCGGCTAGCAGCGAGCCAGCCGCAACAGCCCAGCTTTTTGAAATCGTTGCAAACGAGAGCGAAGCGCGTTTTGTGATCGAAGAAGTATTGCGCGGCGCTGATGTAACCGTTGTTGGCAAAACTTCTATGATCGCTGGTCAGATCGAGATCAACCCCAGCGATCTCAGCTCGACTCGTCTTGGTGTGATCCAAGTCAATGCTCGTGATATCGCCACCGACAACAATATGCGCAACCGCGCTATCAAGAACTTCATTCTTGATACCAACACCTTTGAGTTTGTAACGTTTACTCCGGTCGAACTCGTCGGCCTGCCTGCCAGCGCTTCCGTTGGCGATACAGTCAACTTCCAGATTGTGGGTGACCTGACCATCAAAGATGTCACCAAGCGTGTTACCTTCGATGCTCAAGTCACCGCTGTGAGCGAGACCCGTGTTGAGGGCAGCGCTAGCACCAGCTTCCCCTATCGCGACTTCAACTTGGCTATTCCCGACGCGCCTATGGTCGACACCGTGGCCGACGATGTCAAGTTAGAGATCGACTTTGTAGCGACCGCGCTCTAAGCGATCTGCAAGCTGAACTTATACCAAATTTGCTATCACAGCCCTCCTCGCACTATGCCTATGCATTAGCCAAAAGTCGTGTCGGCAGCAAAAGGCGATCGTTCGCATACCATCGCGGGATTATCCTTGAGAGCGCAGAACGGGGAAAGGTTGTATGCGATTTCGCTACGCGAAATCGCATACAACATCAACATTCACCCCCTCGCCCGCAGTGCGGGAGAGGGGGCCGGGGGGTGAGGGCAGATAACGCTGACCGTATGTCGATTTGTGGCTAATGTACAGCTCCCGCAATGCGGGAGAAGGGAGCGCTGCGAAACCCGCTTAAAGACTTGCTCGCTCGCGATGGGGGTAAAGCTGAGAGGGGTTTCGCACTAACGCGCGAAACCCCTCTCAACAAAAAAGTCAAGTTCCCTTCTGGCCAAAAGAATGTACGCAATTTATTGCATACAGCACCGCGTTCACACCAAATCTATTTAAAGACTTGTATTCTCTTGACACAGCACAACGAAAAGTCGCAACAAAGATAGTCAAGTTCCGCTCTGCCGCAGGCCAAAAAGAAAGTGATCTATCGGATTTGCTATCACTCGGCTTGGCGCGCCGCCTGCAAACGCGAGCGCAGCTGAATCGTTGCTTCCTTCAACAGATCTTGCTCGTTGGTATCGAATTGTGTGCCTGTTACCGCACGCCATAGCCAGTCGCGCAAGCGCGAGAGCGGTCGCTGGATCATATATGTCACAAGCTGCATCATCAGCCATCCGATGATACCGCACACTAAGGCTTGCCACAGGCTAAACGCAAAACTGCTCTCGACCAGACCGATCGTGATCAGCAGACACCAGCCCCGTAAAAACCACTCGATGCTGCTGCCGAAGTAGATCATCGCGATCAAAAAGCCGAACACCAACGGCGCGCAGCCCAGACCGACGATCCGCAGCGCTACATCGAGCGGCTGGTTCGCCCCAAACAACAATACCGCGCTCAGCCAAGCGCTGCTCGCCCACAAACCCAAACCGACCGTAAAGACCAAGCCATACAGCAACAAACTATAGATAAAACGCAGCGGCGAGACGCGGTTAACGAACAAGACCACGCTCTGGCCTGCCATCAACGAGGCTCCGGCTAAAATGCAGATCGTCATAATCAACAGATCGCGCTCGGGTTCAGAGGCGATCTCTAACAGCAGATCGGGCTCAAGCCTCAGCGCCGCGCCCAGCACATATGACAGGTCTTGAATGAAACCGAACAAGCTAGTTAGCATAGACTTTCGCTTTAATCTCTTCTACGATCCCACTGATGGTCGTCACCGTATGCTCGACATGCGAACGGCCATCGCTTAAAAAGCTCGAGCGACTGAAGTAATCGCCTTTGCTCATATGGTTCATCGGCCCCATTGCGATTCGTGTACGCTTGCCAGCCGCCATAGCACGGTTCCACGCCGAATTAGGAAAGATCGGCCAGCAGCCCGGATACAAAATCTGCCCCAAATAGTGGGTATGATCTTTGCTCCCCTCCAGATGGTAGACATGCTCGATCTCAAGAATGCTTGGATCGCTCGTTAGCACCCCTCCGATCGAGATCACCCAAATCGGCACATTCAGCAGACGGTGCAACACTGCACCGCTCCCCACCGCGATCTGGCCGCTGCCACTCAAGCCCATCACAATGATCGGTGCAGAAGAGCCGATCTCGTAGCCAGCATCGAGCAGCCGCAATAAAATAGCTCGTGCAACCCCAAAATTATAGACCGGCCCGTAACGCCGATCTGCCGACACCGCCACCTGAAAGGTATTACGAATCGCCACCAAGCGAAACACGTCGCGCGTCCAACGGCGGCGCATCGCCTTCTCGGCCCACGCCCAAAAGCGGCTCGAAAGTCGTGCCCCCGTCAGTGGGTTATTCACTGACGAATAAGGAAAAATGCCCCAGATCACCTCTGTATCGGCCAGATTTTTCTGAAGCATTTCGATAAAGTTCTGTTCTTTTGGAATAGGGCGCTCAGCGTTTGTGATTCCTACACCGCTGAGATAGATAAGATACGCTTTCTTTGGCTTGCCATTCTGTTTCGCGAGCGGAATTGGCGGAAGGCTCAGCGGATCAGGCCAGCGTTTACTCCAACCCGCCCACCAACCCAGTGCTTCAAATGGTGCAACCAAGGCAGCGATCATAAAAATCAATAAAGCGATCGTTACCACTTGCATAATTCCATCGAGCACAACAGTCATTCGGCACTCTCCTAGGTGGCAGATTTCGCGCTCTGCCACATCTCATCGATACTGATAAAACTGTAGCCTGACTCCTGCAGTCGTTTAACCAGTACTTCGCACAAGTCTGCCACCGAGGCGCCGCCCAAGCCTTCGTGCAGAACCAACACGCTGCCGGGCTGTATTAGGCTTTCGACTTGAGCTATACTGCGATCGGGAGTTTGAAGCCAATGAAATGGTACCACACTCCACATGATTGGTCGGTAACCCCACTCCACTAACGAACGCAGAATCGCTGGCGTATACAGTCCATATGGCGGTCGCACAGCGCAGATCTGTTCGCGCGGCAAACCGCTGATCTGGCATAGCAAACGTTGGGTATGTGCCAACTGTGCCCGCAAAGCCTCCGGCGCTTCCAGCGGAAAGGCGCGGTGGCGGTAACCATGAATGCCGATCTGATGACCGAAGGCGGCCGCTTGGCGCACAATCTCGGGGTTGCGTTCGACCCGTTCGCCAACATAAAAGAAGGTCGCCGAGATTCCCAAACGCTTCAAACGTTCGAGCACTTGTAACGAGTCCGTTTCGTCCGGGCCATCGTCAAAGGTGAGCGCGATCTGTTTACCCTCCTTTGAACCGATCCAGAGTGCGTCTGGAAACCAACCATGCAAAATCCGCTGCGACCAAGTGCTGGCATAGCCTCGGCTCGCTGTCAGCGGGTCGTGAACCTGTTGCGCCAGCAATCTGCGAATCGTGCTCATATACCGCAAAGCGGGTGTGAGAGGGTATTTAGCGTGCATATCGCCTCCTAACTATATCAAAGTATCTGTTATGGCATACGAAATCCGTTTGGGAACAGAGAGCGCTCGGAGCGACGCAAACGGATACAGACGTCGTGCGGCGGGCGGGCTGTTGGTAGCCGTAGGCGGACGCGGTTTGAGACTGTTTTGGGCTAGGGACCTTGCCGCTAGATCTATCACTTACTCAAACGGGCGAGCTATAGCTTTATTGTTGTGCCAGTTACCTCATACCAAATTCGTTTAAAGACTTTGTACTCTAGGAATGTAGAAAACAAAAACCGAGGGAAACAAAAATGGTCAAGTTCCGCTCTGCCGAAGGCCAAAAAGTAAGTGATCTACCGAATTTGGTATCACACAGTTTGAGAGCGAGCTTGTGCTGCCCTTTTGTATGCTAAGGCAGCAAAAAACGTGCACATAAAAAACCTTGATGTTAGCAGCAAGCGCGATCCAAAGCTTGCCAACACCAAGGTATATTTCAAGCATACCCAGCTCTGCTGCCGAGAGCGCAGCCTGTGTATGTTATCGCTTATCTTTAAGATGGTTAGGGAAGAGAAGGAGGAGGGTTCAGCGTCCATGCACAACCAAATTACCAGCTTTGAACGCCAACCCAGGTAAGAATGCAACCATTCATTTGGCGTATTTAGTTGTCTTGCGAGCGCGGTCGATCGATGATCACTTCGAGCGTGTGCTGTTGCGGCGTCTCAAAGAATGAGGCAACCACCTGATCTAAAAGTTCAGGTTGGCGGTCCAGTGTCTCTAGTGAGGTGTCGAGGGTAAGGCGCTCGCTCGTATGGATGATATGAGTATGAGTGATCGTAGCTTTGCTGGGACAACTCAGTGCTCTCACGCTTCTGCTCCTTACTAAAATCATAACCATACTATTTCATCACAAGTATAAAGACGTCATTTTTCGCCAATTTGTTGCATACTCGCTGAGATTTCGCCAAACTCAATAGTTCAATTTAGCTATTCTCTTATATATGCAAACGCCCTACCTTCTCAGCAGGCCAGAAGCACTATCACAAGTAGATCGCTCGGCTGGGGCGATCTTCCAACAACCTAAAAATGATTTTGAAAAAGCTCGAAAATATCCGTAACTAAGCCTGCTTTTTTTATGTATATACTTCCGACAATCGCAATTGGAGCGTATTGTCGAAGCATATTTTGCTTTGTCACAGGAGGATTAGATCATGGCTGATATCTCTGCCCAGTTGGACAAGGCCTATGAACAGAAAGAGTTCGTTGAATTGGCTGATGCTCCCGTTGATGCCATTGCTGGTGTGAGTGCAGCGGATGCTGAAGCGCTTCAAAAAGCGCTGAACATCAAAACCATTCGTGATCTTGCCGAAAATAAATATGTTCGCATCGCTCAGGCGATTGTCGCGTTAGCTGATACTTCGAAATAGCCGAAAACACTGCTCCCGCGTTTGGTGTTTTTCACATATCTTTTCTGATTTATTGATACAAGGAGGGGAACTCAGTTCTCCTCCTTGTATTCGTTGTGTGTAGCTAACATAGTCAGTTCCACTCTGCCGAAGGCCAAAGAGAAAGTAAACAAGCGGATTTGGTATCACTCCCTTCCAGAGTCTCCAAACCAGAGCCACTTTTTAATGCCAAGTTTCCAGAACTCTTTCTCGCCGGAGGAACAATGGTATACTGTCTCACATCGTTTTTCAGCTGTAAACTCTAGTTGTATTGGAAGCTTATGACACCCCATCCTCTCCCTGAGGCTGCCGCCATTGTGCCGCGCAAAGAGCGTATCGCAATCTCTTCCATCTTCCTTATCAATGGCATTATGGTCGCCAACTGGCTGATCCGCATCCCCGATGTCAAACAAGCGCTCCAACTGAGCGATGGCACTTTAGCCTTGGCCTTGCTCGCTTCCGCGCTTGGCGCACTGGTCGGACAACCCATTATGGGCGTTGCCATCAGTCGTTTTGGCAGTCAGATCACAACCACCGTCGCCGCCCTAGTCTTTTCGCTCACTATGTTCCTGCCCGGTCTGGCGCCCAATCTCTGGCTGATCAGTTTGGCGCTTTTTATCTTCGGGGCTTGGAACGGCTCGCTTGATGTCGCCATGAACGCTCAAGCGACCAAGGTAGAAGGCCTGTATGGCAAAACCATTATCAACTCCTTCCACGGTTTATGGAGTTTGGGCGGCCTGATCGGCGCGTTTATGGGCGGATACGCTGCTCAAACCCTCTCGCTTCAGACTCACCTCTCGATGATGGGCGTATTTGGTCTGATCGCCATGACCATCGCCACTCGTTTTCTGTTGGTCGACAAAGGCAACAACGAAGGTGAAGGCTTCAAGCTCTCGCTGCCGCCGCCCGTCCTTATTCCGCTCGGTATCATCGCCTTCTGTAACCTGGTTGCCGAAGGTGCGGTCGGCGACTGGAGCGCGATCTACCTGCGCGAACACCTTGGTAGTTCGCCCGCTATGGGTGCGGCAGCCTTCGGTGCCTTTTCGCTCTGTATGGCGTTTGGCCGCCTGACCGGCGACTGGGTCACTCGCTACGTGGGCACCTTTAAACTGATGGCGGGCGGCGGCGTTCTGACAACCATCGGCGCGCTGATGGTGGTAGGAACCACTGTACCGCTGATCGTGATCATCGGCTTTGCGATTATGGGTATTGCCCTGGCCTGTATCTTTCCGCTCGTGCTTAGCACGGCGTCGCGCACGCCCGGCATCGCACCGAGCATCGGCATCGCGGCTATGGCCAGCGTCGGCTACTCGGGCTTCTTGGCAGGCCCGCCCATCTTCGGCATGATTTCAAACTTCAGCTCGTTGCGCATCGCTCTTACGCTCTTGGTTGTCTTCGGACTGCTGATGATCCTCTGTTCCTTTATCGCTCGCAAGCAGGGCACGATCTGATCAGCGCTTTAGCGGCGAGGTCTTTTTCCTTCCATGCGGTCTCTTAGCGCGTCCGCCTACGGCTATCAACAGGGCTAGCCTGCCCTCATCCCCGACCCTTCTCCCGCATTGCGGGAGAAGGGAGCACAAGCGCCTGAGACCAAAACAGCCTCTGAGAGCTTGAACAATACCAAATTCGCTTAAAGATGTGCAGGCTCGCAACAAGGAAACAAAAAACGCGAGAAAGCATTGTGTGCTATTTCGCGTGACAGCGCGAAATAGCACACAACAAACAACCTCTTCAACCGGGTTTGCTATCAATACGCTCAAGTCTTGAGCGCCGTGTTACTTGGTGCGCATCACAAATTCCCACTCATAACGCTCATCGCAGGTCTCCCACTCAGCGCAGACCGCTTCTGGGCTGTACGCTCCCTTGATCCGGCGTCCATCGGCATCAACCGTGAACAATATGTCCTCCCCGAGATCCCAAACGTTCACAAACATATTCTCTTCGTTCGAGTCTTCGCAGGGCGGCGTTATGATATCCATATAAGTGTAGAGGTGTCCCGCGATGGCGCGCTGCGAGCTAGGCAGGTGCGGGTAGATAACCGGTGTCAGATGCAGTGCACCTGCACTTTCGGTCACCGCTTGGCTGCCGGTCGCTGCTCCGCCACAATCTAGCACTGGCCCATCTGTGCCTTCAACATAGCGCTCATAGCTCTCTTTAAACTGAATCGTACCCGAAGCCGGTTGGAAGCTATAGGGCAGCCATACCACTTGGTTGGGATCGATCGGGCCCTCAGGGATAGCTTGCCAAACGATATTAGCCGTGATCTCGATATGGCTGAAGCCCGGGAACTCTTTGTAGGCAGAGTTGCGTGTATGTTTGATCGTGCCCTCCCAGCGATAACAACCCACGTTCGAAGCAGTCAGCATGGGCGCCTCGCCGAGCGGTTTGAACTCCTTAGTACGATCTTCCCACTGGCTGTTGCTAACCACCAACACAAGCTCTTCGATCTTGTCTGCTGCACCGTCGAGGCAGAAGAACGAGAGCGGGCGCTCCGACCAATCTTGAGCTGGTTGCCAACTGCCGCCCGCCTTCACCAACGCTTGAACCTTGATATCCTTGGCTTCGTTGTTCGTCAACTCGTCGAAGCTATAGCCCCCGTTGACATCCTTGTTGAGTTTATAGTTCCAGCCGTTATAGAAGCTGACGCTGCTCATTCCACCAGCGAAACGATAGCGGTAATATTTGCTGCTTAGAGGGGCCAGGTTCACCTCTTTGATCAGCTCAACCGCTTTTCCATCAACCAGCCCAATCGTTTGATCGGCAGTTGCTTTAGCGCTTGAGGTTAAATTATCCTGTTGGTAATAAGCATCGACGGGCAGCTGGTTCCAGTTGTTGAGCGCGAAGGCCGGCCAATGCTTCTGCCAGCCATCGGGAATGACCCCGTTGATCGCTGCTAAACTGTTGAACTGCTCGTTTCTCTCCCAAATTTGACGCACCAGATCGGGGTTGCCCAGTTGGCGGGCCAGATAGAACGGCCAAAGATAACGTCCTGCCAAGGCTTTGCTGTTCTCTTGACTGTTGAGCGAAACTTCGGTCTTATCGAGATAACGGCTCGCCACCTTATGCTCATACTGGTTCTTAGCGAAGATATGGTCGTTGGCCCAAACAGCCGTAGCTGTACTGATCCAATCGTATTCCGAGCAGCTTTCGGCTAGATCGTAACTATACAAAAAGGCGAAAGCTAGTTGTGTGGCGACATTGGCCTCATCGAGATCGCTGTGGTTAAGCAGCACATACGAGGGAGTATCCTCACACTTCTCGTAGCTAACGGTGCGGGTCAGCTTTGCCACCAGATAGATATCATAGCGACCGTCTCCACCGTTGTTCTTCTTCAACACATCGCTCGGCGGTTCCAGTTGGAATAGTTCTTTCAGCTTCGGCCAAGCTTTATCGTTCGCTAGATCGAAAATAATTTGGGCGTTGCTTTTATCGGTCGCCCCGTAGCGCTCTTGATACCAGACCTTCACCGGCTTATTGGCATCGCTGATCGAACGCCACACAATCGGCTCATCGCCCTGCACCTGCACGGCGCCCGCTGGCCCCATCTGGCTTTGGGCATGCCAGCTCTCACTAGCCGTGGGCGGCTCGAAGAAGGCTTGCAGCTCTTGTTGCGTCTCTGCTTTGAGCTTGCTCCACTCTTGTTTCACCCAGCGCAAGGCGAGGTTAGCGCTCAGATCGTCGCTGTCATTGCCCTTGAAATCTGCGGGCACGCGACTATCGCCGAAGGCAGCGTAGGTGCTGAAGCGGGCGGCGCTATCTAGATCGATCGTTTTGTTTGCCAAGGCTGCGCGAATCTTGTCGTAGCTGCTTGGCGCGGCTTCGGTTGGAGATTGACCGTGTGATTCGTTAACAACCAAGGGGAGGAAAATCGAGAAATTGGATGTATTTTGGGCGGCTACAGGTTGTGGTTGGGTTGGAACAATAATGAAATTGCACACTACGACCAGCAGACTACAAATGAGTAGGGAGCGATATCGCATAGCTGTTTAGACCTCAGTTTCCTCATACTTCAACAGATGCTACAGATTCTTCTCAAGAAACAGTTCCAGTGACACAGACGCTCCCCTATCGTAAGCTATCGTCGCTAAATTTCTCTAGATCTTAGTACCTAAAATTTGTCCCGTCTCAAATAGGACAATAGCCTCATGACAAGCTCTAAGGCGCTCGTGTATAGTTAGCCCCATACTAATCGCGTTTATGCGATGAGATGCAGTGTTGTTTTGCTGGGCCAACACCGCGTCTTTTATTGTCGGGAACTATACCGTATGTGGTATGGCCCGATCCGTTGGCAGCGCTCTGTTTTTGAATGACCTATAGCTGGGAGTAGGTCGCATTGTGGGAGCCTGCTAACGTTCTTATCAAACACAACTTCCCCTCATTCTGCGGACGTGTCGAGTCGTTGCTGGGAACGATTGCTCGGCATGTATCTCCTCTACCTCTCCTCAACCGTGCCGAGTCGTCGCTGGGAACGAATACTCGGCACGCCCCTCCTTTTTTCGGCTAGCTCTTTGCGCCCTGTTCTTATTACCGCTTTAGCTTCTGTTGGCCTCAAGCTGCTCTGATAGCACATCTACTTAAAGCTTTGTCTCTTGCAACCCGAAGTAACGAAAGCCTTGAAAAGAGCTATATGCGATTGCATACTGCCGCGTGAACGCTCGCACAATAGACTAGCCCCGTTTCATCCTGCCAAAGGCCGCTTGTTTCAAACAGAGCGAAGGCTTTTTTAAGTTTGTTAACAAGATCTGGTATGATGTGCGCTTCTATGCTGTTAACGGGGCTGCTATACTAAATAATACCAAATTCGTTTGAAAGACGTGCATTTGCTTAACGCGAGAAAACAAAACGAGGGAAAGACGTTGTGTGCTATTTCGCGCGACAGCGCGAAATAGCACACAACAAAAGAGCTACGTTCCACTCTGCCGAAGGCCAAATAGAAAGTAATCAACCGAATTTGGTATAAGGTTTTCTCATACAAGCTGCCCGAGACCTAGCTGAGGAGGATCGAACGAGATGATGCAAGGAAAACGCGTGATCATCACGGGTGCCAACTCGGGAATTGGCAAAGAGACCGCTGTGGCTTTAGCGGCGCAGGGCGCGCAGATCGTTATGCTCTGCCGCAACCGCGCTAGGGCTGAAGCCGCTCGCACAGAGATCATTCAACGGAGCGGTAACGACCAGATCGACATCGTCTTGGGCGACTTTGCCTCGTTGGCATCCGTGGCCGCAGCCGCTGAAACCATCAAACAACGCTATGATCGCATCGATGTCTTGCTCAATAACGCTGGGGCCTACTTTAGCAAGCGCGAAAATAGCCAAGACGGCTATGAGATGACCTTTGCTGTCAACCATCTTGCGCCCTTTCTGCTCACCAAGCTCTTGTTACCTGTGTTAGAGGCCAGCCAACCGGCACGCATTGTCAATGTATCATCCTTGGCCCATACCCTTACGGGCATGAACTTCAAGCAGCTTCAAGATCCAACAAGCTATAACGGCTTGTTTGTCTATGCCCGCTCAAAGCTGGCCAATATTCTCTTTACCTATGCCCTTGCCGAGCGCCTGAAAGGCCGTAATATCACGGCTAATACCTTGCACCCGGGCACAATCGCCTCTGGCTTTGCTGAAGGCGGCTCAGACCTCTTTGCATGGTTTATTCGCTTGGGCAGGCCATTTATGATCTCTGCAGAAGAGGGTGCTAAAACCTCAATTTATCTCGCTAGCTCGCCCGATGTTGCCCAGACTACGGGCAAATACTTTGTGAAGTCGAAAATGCGCCACAGCTCTGGCGCAAGCTATGACCGCGCCAACCAACAACTGCTCTGGCAACTGAGCGAAGAACTGATCGCGGCGAAACTTCCCCAAGTTCCGTTATAATTCGGCTGTAGCAAAGCTGCATCCATATGAGAACTATTCGCGCTTATAACAGAAGTTGGGTGATTCATGCGTCGTTTGATCGGAGCAACTCGTTTCTTTACGCTTATTCCTGTAGTCTGTGTATTCATCGCAGCGACTTTGCTGCTTTTTTACGGTGCAGCCGAGACCTTTATCGTTATCGTTAATGCCTTTACACACTCGGTCGATAGCAAAGGGGCTAAAACGCTTCTGCTCAGTTTCATCGAAATCGTCGATCTCTTCTTGCTTTCGACTGTGCTCTACATCATTTCGCTCGGTCTCTACGAGCTTTTTATCGACGACAAGATCGAGATCCCTGATTGGCTTGTGATCCATAACCTCGATGACCTTAAAAACAACTTGATCAGTGTGGTGATTGTGGTATTGGGCGTGCTCTTCTTGGGCCAAGTCATTAGTTGGGATGGTCAATCCAACTTACTGAGCCCAGGTCTGGCTATCTCGGTCGTGATCTTCGCGCTAAGCTACTTCCTGAGCTTGAAAAAAGGCAAATAGTGCCTGCCGTTTGGCTATGCAATACAAAACCATGGAGCATCGACGCTCCATGGTTTTCTACATTCCTTGTTTAAAAAATTGACGCCTTCAAAGAGAACATGTTAGCATACCAGTAATATAAGGTGCTCTAGAGCAAGTCTTTTTAAGCTACAGGTAATAAGCCCATGAGTATGACTCAGCTGCCTTTAACTGCGCTTCCTCATAGGAATAACCAGCTCTTTTCCGATCACTACCTCAATACCCTGCTACCGAGCCTTCCAGAATGGAGCCAACTGCTTAGCCAAGCTCAACCGATCTATGCAAAGTTGCAGCAGATCTATGCGAGTCGAGGCAAACTCAATGAGGCTCAGACCGAGCAGACTCTTATCATGCCAACTCTCCAAGAACTTGGACATATTTTTGGTGTGCAATCGAGCCTGAGAGTAGGTACGACAGTTCAACGTCCCGACTATATCTTCTATGCTTCCCAAACGGACAAGTCAAATAACAGTGGCATTGTTCTAGACGACACACGCTTAAAAAGGGCTGCCTATGCGGTTGGAGATGCTAAGGCTTGGGATGTACAGCTTGATAAAACAACGAAAAAAACCGGCTCGCAAAAGCAAAATAACACCAATCCCAGCTATCAGATCGATACCTATATTCGCTATAGCGGCTTAGATTGGGGCATTCTTACTAACGGAAGACTGTGGCGGCTCTATCACCGTTCAAGTTCGTTGTATCTCAATCGCTACTATGAAGTTGATCTGCCTGCTCTGCTTGATGCTGGCAATCTTCAAGATTTTCTCTACTTCTACGCTTTCTTCCGACGCGACGCCTTTCAACCGGGGCCGCTCAGCCTTGATACTATCTTACAGAACAGCACAAATCATGCGCGGCAGATCAGCGATAACCTCAAAGAGCAGGTCTTTACAGCGCTGCGCCATATCGCTCAAGGCTTTCTCGATGATAAGTCCAACAAGCTCCAAGCCGATCCTCAAACGCTCAAACAGCTTTACGACAATTCACTGATCATCCTCTATCGTTTGCTCTTTATCTTTTATGCTGAAGCGCGCGATCTCTTGCCGCTCAAAACCAATCATCTCTATCGCACAACCTATAGCCTCGATGCGATTAAGCGAGACACAGCCAACAATCTTGACAGCGGTCAGGGCCTGCTACGCGCTACAACGATTATGTGGCCGAGGCTGAAGCAGCTCTTTCAACTTATCGATAAAGGTGATCCAGCGCTTGATGTCCCGACCTTTAACGGTGGCCTCTTCGATGATCAGCGTTATCCCTTTTTACAAACCCATTCTATCGGCGATGCACGTCTTCAGCAGGCTATCGATCAGTTAGCGCGTATCGATAAGCAGTTTATCGACTATCGCGATCTGCAAGAGCGCCATTTGGGCACGATCTATGAGGGCTTATTAGAGTATCATCTCGAAGCGATCAAGACGGCCGACTGGGATATCGACCTGCGGGATGCCAACGGCGAGCGCCATCGCACGGGCAGCTACTATACGCCCGACTATATTGTGCAATATATCGTAGCCGAAACTATTCAGCCTCTGCTCGATCAGATTGTGACGCGCTATGAAGACGATGACGACCGTTTAAAGGCGATTCTGTCGCTCAATATCTGCGATCCATCCTGTGGTTCCGGCCATTTCTTGGTTGCTACAACCGAGTATATCGCTCGTTTTATTCTGAGTTTGGGGATCGTCGCACCCAACCAAGATCCCAATCAAGACGACTTAAGCTATTGGAAGCGGCGCGTTGTGCAAAGCTGTATCTATGGTGTTGACCTTAACCCGCTCGCTGTTGAACTTACTAAGCTCTCGCTGTGGCTTGCGACGGTTGCCGAAGATCGCCCGCTGTCGTTCCTCGATCATCATATTCGCAGTGGAAACTCGCTTGTGGGCACTCGCATCGCAGCCATTAACACCCAAACGGTCACAAAATCTGCTAAACGTGCGGCCCGCAAGCAAGCACAGGCCATGGCAAGCGGCCAAATGAGCTTTTTCTCTGATCCGAGCTTCCGTACTCATATCGCTAGCGCTGTTGGTTCACTCTTTTTGATCGAGGAAAACCCTGCGCTCACAATCGACGACATCAAGCAGCAAGAGCAGGTCTATAACGAATTGCGCGAGATCTTGGTCAAACAGTATCGCCGTCTGGCCGATCTTACAACCGCGATCGCTTGGGGCCAGCCGATCGATACAACTTTCTGGAAGCCCATCAGCGATTATGTTTCAGGGCGTAGCTTCACTCTTCCTCCGGCTTTACAACAGCAGGTCGATCAAGCTGAGCAGCTCGCCAAAGCCCAAGCCTTTTTCCATTGGGAGCTGGAATTCCCTGAAGTCTTTTTCGATAGATACGGGCAAGAGCGCGGTAGCGCCGCTGGCTTCGACGCAGTGATCGGTAATCCGCCCTATGTGCGCCAAGAGCAGATCACTGCTCTCAAGCCGTTTTTGCAGCAGACCTATCCTGAAACCTACCATGGAGCCGCCGACCTCTATACCTACTTCTACCATCAAGGGCTGCATCTGCTGCGCCAAACAGGCTACCTCTCTTATATCGTTACCAACAAGTGGCTGCGTTCAGGTTACGGCGAGGGCTTACGAGGGTTGCTTGCCGCACAGTCCCGTATCGTGCGTTTGATCGATTTTGGCCATGCTCCTATCTTTGCCGATGCAGAAGTTTTTCCATGCATTATCTTGCTTGAAAAGACCGAGCCTGATCAGGCTTTGGCAGCCAACCAAATCGAAGTTACGATCGTTCCAAGCGATCAGCAGAATCTAACAAATGTTGGATCCTACGTCCAACAACATCACTATACCGTTCCTCAGAGCCGATTGACTTCGGCTACTTGGAGCCTAGAGACTGCTGAGGTTGAGCAGCTCTTAACAAAGATCCGCCAGGTAGGTGTTTCTCTGATCGAGTTTACAGGCGTGCAACCCTATTACGGAATAAAGACGGGCTATAACCAGGCCTTTTTGGTCGATGAGGCTACCAAACAGCAACTGATCAAGGCCGATCCGCGCAGCGCCGAGCTGCTAAAGCCCTATCTTCGTGGCCAAGATATTAGCCGCTGGGCATCCGACTGGGATGCTCGCTGGATCATCTTGCTTAAGTCGAGTGAGAATCAGAACTGGCCTTGGAGCAATGCGGGTGCCCAAGCGGAAACCATCTTTGCTCAGAGCTATCCTGCGATCTATCAACACTTAAAGCAGTTTGAAACTGCTCTTATCAAGCGCCAAGATCAGGGACGTTTTTGGTGGGAATTACGCTCTTGTGCATACTATGACGTGTTTGAGGTTGGCAAGATTATTACACAGGATCTTGCAACGTATTCCTGGTTTTGCTATGAAGATCGGGAGATCTATCCCGTGAACACCTGTTATATTTGGCCGACCTCGGATCTCTATGTACTTGCTTGGTTATGTTCACCCATTGCCTGGTGGATCATGCACCATTCTCTCCAAAAAGGGATCAATGACACTTTACGCATGTTTCGTGAACAGGTGGAACAGCTTCCGATCGCAGTACCTAGCCCTGAGATACGTACTAAAGTAGAGGCGAAGGTTCAACGTTTGATCGCTATCGCTAAGCAAGAGCACGCGACCCGCCGTCTGCTGGCCGATTGGCTGCGTCTCACCTTTACGATCGATAAGCTCGGGCAAGAGCTAGAGCGCTTCACTGATCTCGACGAAAAGGGCTTTATAGAAGCTGTTCAGAAGCGCCAACGAACCTATACGCGCTCGCTTAGTATGCGGCAGATCAGCGATTTACAAACAACCTACCAGCAAGAGCTCTTGCCTGTTATCCAAGCTAAACAAGAGGCTAGCTTGCTGGAACGCGAGCTTGCAGATCTGATCTATCAAGCCTATCAGCTGACCGATCAGGAAAAGCAGATCTTGCTTAACACCGCTCCACCGCGTATGCCAATCTTCTAGGCTGTCTGAGCGCTTTTGTAGAGCTTTACTGAGCTTCGCTACAAAGCAAACATGTAGATCGGGCTGATCCTATGATCGGCCCGATCTTGTTATTGTAGGATGCGCTCCAGCATAAACCCGCAATTTTGGAAGCTCTCCCCTCTCGATAGTTCTTGCATGATAGCTCGAAGACGCTCGCTAGGTCGCGATAGTCGCCTGAAGCAGAGCGTGCTTAAAGGAGGACGCTCAGAACAACGCTGCCTCCTGTGAGGCGTTAAGGTGCACTTTGTTATTATTTGGTTATGAAATAAATTATTGCTGTATTCCTATAAAACTTTCTGTACATCTCCATTTTGGGCTATGAAAATAGCGCTCGTTCGATGAGATTGCTTTTAAATAAGCCAAGTGCTCTTTTTATTATATAATAGCTTAAAATGGTGTGTATCTGCTGCTAAATTGTTTAAAATGTGCAGATTTTATGCTGTGTCTCCACAAATTGCGAACCAAGTTGTAACCCAAAATAAGATGCTGTTTGGTCTATACTATGCACTACATAGTATCGAAATGATACTGTATGTCATTTTAAACGCAGATAAATCGCGATAGTTGTAATGGGACTTATAACAAAGAAAGGAGGATGACTAGAGGAACACAAGGACCAGCAGAAAACGGCACTGTACCATTTGGGAATCGCAGGTACCGTGTGGGAATCGCAGTGTACCACTTGGGAATCGCAGGTACCGTGTGGGAATCGCAGTGTACCACTTGGGAATCGCAGGTACCGTGTGGGAATCGCAGTGTACCACTTGGGAATCGTAGTGTACCGTGTGGGAATCGCAGTGTACCGTGTGGGAATCGTAGTGTACCACTTGGGAATCGTAGTGTACCACTTGGGAATCGTAGTGTACCACTTGGGAATCGTAGTGTACCACTTGGGAATCGCAGTGTACCGTGTGGGAATCGCAGTGTACCGACAATCGATCGTTATGGGCCACTGTAAACGGAACAATATCAAGCCTATTTGTGTCGAGACAGTGTAGAAACGTTACCTCTTACGGTCGGATCGACCTCTTACTCCTCAATCGCTGCGCATTATGCGTCGTACATCCCTTTCAACTCTGATAACAACCAACCTTAATTCAGAAAAGGATGACGCTTTATGCAACGACCAAAACAAAAAATCGCAGAGAAACTAGCTGAGGCTCAGCTCTTTCTCAACAACGCTTCGCAAGATCCGTTTATCGCCGAATGTCTCGCAGCTTTTGGCTATGATACGGCTCGTATCAACCAAGGTTTTCAGCTCTATCAGCATGCGCTCGAAGCGACTCGCGTGCATGAGCGCGAATATGCTCGTCAGTATGCGGCTCGCGATCAATTTTTAGAAGCGCGTCGCCAGCTCGAAGAGAAACACCGCCCCTTGCTGAAGATCGCCCGAATCGCTTTTCAAGATGATCGGGCGGCCGATCAGCTCTTACATTTAAGCGGGCGCCGCAAACGCGAGTTTGCGCTGTGGCTCAATCAGTTGCACGCTTTTTATAGCAATGTGCAGCAGAATAACCAGTTGTTGGAAGGCTTGGGCGAGTTCAATGTTACGCACGGGCAGATCGAAGAGGTCGTTGAATTGCTGCGCGCCGTTGAGGAGACTTGGTATGGCTATGAGCGTGAGAAAGGCAATGCTCAAGCAGCCACTAAGGCCCGAGATGCTGCTGTAGCGGAGCTAAATACTTGGATGCGTAACGCGCGTCCTATTGCTCGTATCGCTGTTGCTGAGCAGCCCCAACTGCTTGAAAAGCTGGGTATCTTGGTGCGCTCCTAATAGCAAGCCCGTTTCCACTCTTTGTATTTCTGTATCCATAAAACACCGCTTCTGCATTAAAGGCGTTTAAACGGGTTTTGTATAACTAGAACAATCTTTTACGTGAACAGGCGCGCTGCTAGTAGTCGCGCCTGTTTGTTTGCATCGGCTTATAGCCTTGAGATGCAGCGCTTGCAGCTGCACAGAGTATGCATCGATGGGTCGCAGTGCAAGCAGCGAAAGACTTGAGGGCTTGTATGGTTGGAAAGCGATTTGATAGCCGTAGGCGGACGCGCTAGCAGCCGAATGGGGGGAAGAGACTATTCCGCACAGCCTAAAATGATAGTAAATCCGCTTAAAAACGAGCATTCTCGCAACATGGAGCAGCGAAAACCGAGAAAGAGTTGTGTGAGATTTCGCGCCGCAGTGTGAAATCTCACACAACAAAAAGAATCAAGTTCCACTCTGCCGAAGGCTAAAAAGAAATAGAGTAATCGGATTCGGTATGAGCAGCCACGTAAAAGAGAAGCGCGGCTGCTCGTTTGTTTGGCCCTATTCGTAGCTGTAGACTTCGCAGATCTGGGTAGCGAGGTAGTGGGGCGAGAAGCGCCAGGCTCGGCCCTGATCGTTTTCGTCGCCGTTTAACCTGCGTCCTGCGATCCAGCGCCCGTTTTCGAAGCGGCCTTCGTCGACCGAGGCCAAGCCCACTTTCACGTTGTTGCTCAGCTCTTGCGGATAGAAGTGAACGCGGAATCCGCTGCCAACCCCCAAGAAGCGATCGGGGCCATCGGCGATGATCAGGCCATAGCCGATCTCGGCATGCATATGGAAGACCTGATCGAGCGAGATCTCTAAGCGATAACCGTTCAGATAGCGGGTTGTCGAAGGATGTTCGAGGTCGAGGTTAAAGCCCACCATTTTGCCGAGCCCTTGATTGGCTAAGATCTGCGGGCTGATCGACTCCAAAAGGGCGTAGCTCTTGGCGAGCGGCGTGTTCTCCGGCTCTTGCATATAGATATCGACCGCAAAGGGCGATGTTCCGATCGCGCTATGTTCGCCGATGGCATAGAAGACTTGGCGCGCGCCGACTTCGCTGGGCGTCATTTCGGGGATAAAGAGTGTGTTGCCCTGTTGGGTGAAGTCGCGGCACCAGCGATCGAAGTCGCTGGCATAGATATCGGGCGTGAGCAGATCGATATGCTCGGAACCGGCTAGCCAGAGATCGAACACATGCGGCAGCGGCCCGCCGCTGGGGTAATCGCCCGGAGTATTGCTGGTGAAGTTTAGCCAAGCATTGACAAACAGCGGGATCTCATAGACAGCTCGGCCCGCCGCAGCCACTTGGTCGACATAACGACTGTAGTGCCAAGCCATAAAGGCTTCTTCTGCGCTGGGGCCATCGCCGAACAGCTCTGGCCAGCTTCCGGAGGTCTTAGCGCCGTGTGCTTCCCACAGCTCTTTAAAGGCGGGAATCAAACGATCGTGGTTGCCTTCGAGATAGCTTATCAAACGCTGCGGGACAGGGCTATGGAAGGCGGCTTCGGCCTCGGGGCTGTAGTCGCGCGGCATACTGAGGATACCGACCTCGTTTTCGACCTGTACCATAATCACAGTATTCTGGCGTCCATCGACTTGGCGCAGATGTTCCATCATAGCGGCGAAGGCTTTGGCATCGGCCTGCCAGTTCGCCTCCGCAAAGGTCGAGAGAATCTCGAGCGGCTCGCCGGTGCGGGTGCGTACCCGTGGGAAGCGTTTGTAATCACGCTTGACCCAAGCGGGGATATAGCTCGACTGACCGTTCTTCCAACTGCCGAACCACAAGATAATCAGCCGCAGGTTATGGCGGCGCGCCCCGTGAATCAGCCCATCGAGCAGCGTGAAATCGAACTCGCCCTCAGCTGGCTCCACAAGTTCCCAACTGACTGGCACAAGCACCGTATTGATATGCAGCGCTTGCATACGTTGCCAGACCGGTTCCATATAGGCAAGGCTCGAACCGCTCGAATTATGCAGCTCGCCGCCTAAGATCAGATATGGTTTGCCATCGACGATTAACTGCTTGCTTGTACCCTGCGTGCGGAGGTGGGGAATCATTGTGTGCGCACTGCTATGCGCTGTTTCGGCACCCATGGCGTTAGCTCCTCTGCTAAACCCTAGATTGACGAATGGGGAATGGAACGGGGTCTATAATAACACACTCCGCTCGGATTCTTTCAAATAAGAAACCAATTTTATTGGCTCGCTAGCAGATAATCGCTCACCTCATTCTGCACGCTCTTTTCCAAAAGCACTCTGAAACCTTCTAGCTGCTTGCCGTTGGAAGGTTAGTGGTCAGGATGTCGGTAAGGAGTACGGGAAAGGGCACATATGCTTGGCTTTTAGAAGGGATCGATCTAGCTAAAGCGCTTTTGTATGGTCTAGCTCCAAGGCTGAGCGCGCAAAAACAGACAGGGTTCCTGCGCGCTCTTCTAGGTAGGCACGTTGAAGCCGCTAGCTCTCGCCGATAAAGAGCTCGTTCTTCATGGTGCGGAAGATATTGTTATCGGTGACTTGTAAGCCGTTCTTGTTGACCGGAATACCCTGAACGTAGGGTTTAAAGAGATTGACCGCGTAGGAGTAGTAGAGCGGAATATAGGCCGCCTCCTTAACCATAATACGCTCGGCCTCGATATACAGCTCGGCGCGTTTGTTACGATCGAGTTCACCCGCTGCGGCATCGACCAGCTTATCGAACTCTTCGTTCTTCCAAGCGAAGCGGCGGCGGGCCGGGGCACCGTGCCAGATCGCCGTGTAGTGGTTGCTGGGGTCGGGGTAGTCGGTGAACCAGACATAAAGCGGCAACTGATATTTACCATCGAAAAGGTTGGTGATAAAGACGCGACCATCTTCGGGGTTTTCGATCGTGACTTTGAGCCCTAAGTTTTGCTGAAGTTGCTGCTGCAATACCTCGCCGACCAGCTTAATGGTCGGGCCGACCGGGCGCAGGGTCAGAGCGACTTCGGGCCAGTTGGTGCCGCCCTCGTAGGGTGTGCCTTTCAACAGGCTTTTCGCCAATTCGGGATCGTAGGTATAGGCTTCGCTGAACTCAGGATACTCTTCGGGCGGGATGGCGTAGGGCTGGTCTTGCGAGATAAGGCTATAGGCTGGCTCGCCCAGACCATAGATGACCTTGATGATTGTTTCGCGATCGATCGCATGTTGCAGCGCTCGGCGCACTTCGATCAGATCGAAGGGCGGTTTATTGACCTCGGGCGAAAGGAAGGCGGTCGCCGATTGAGGCACGCGCAGCAACTGTTTGCTATATTCGGGATCTTCCTGCAGGCGGGCGATCTCGCTGGCGGGAATGCCCGTATTAGAGCGGTAGTCGATTTCACCGCTTTCGTAGGGCAGCAGACCGGCGTTATCGGCGATGATCGAGGCGATGATCTTCTTGAGCTTGGGTTTTTCGGCAATGGCAAAGTCTTCGTTACGTTCGAACTCAAGCTGTTTGTTGTGTTCCCACTTCACCAACTTGAAGGGACCGTTGCTGACGATGTTCTCTGGCTCGGTCCACTTATCGCCGAAGGCTTCGACGCTGGGACGGTGGGCGGGTAGAGCCGAGGCGTAGCCGACCAACATAGGGAAGTATTCGCGCGGGCCTTCCAACGTGATCTCAAGGGTGTAGTCGTCGATGGCCTTTAAGCCCAGCTCTTCGGCGCTGCCGCCCGCGCCCGTATTCCAAGCTTCCGCGCCTTTGATATCGTATAACACCGCTGCATAGCTGGCGGCTGTGGCGGGATCGAGCTGGCGCGTGAAGCTGTAGACAAAGTCGTGAGCGGTAACGGGATCGCCGTTGGTCCAGCGGCCTTCGGGGTGCAGTTTGAAAATATAGACCGTGCCATCGTCCGAAACGCTCCAGCTTTCGGCAGCATAGGGCAGGGGTTCGTAGTCGGCCGATAGGCGGGTGAGACCAGCGAACAGGCTGGATTCGCCGCCGCAGTAGAGATCTTTATTGAAGTCGTGGCTGGCGGGGTCGACGTTATAGGCGATTCGAAAGACTTGTGTCTCTTCGGCGACAGGCACTCCGGTCGGCTCGCTCGAGGCGGCTTGGGCGGTCGGTGCTGCCGTTGGCGGCGGGGCGCTGTCGCTTGTAGGTGGAGCGGCGGCTCCTCCACCGCTGGGACTCTCTGCACCACAGGCCGCAAGGAAGGCGGCTGCGCTGCCTAAGCCGAGGCTTTGCAAGAAGTGGCGGCGACTGACACCGCTGCGTTTGGCAGCTTGGGCGATTCGTTTGCTGAAGAGTTCGCGCTGCTCGTCGTTTTCGAGCCATTTAGGAGTCTGCTCTGCCATGGGAAAACCTCTCTTTGTACAGGAATCTCTGCGAAAAAAGGGTACACAAAGCCAAGGGTGGGCTTGTCGCTTGTTTTCAAGCCACCGCACACACAAAACGCGATGAGCTTCTGGATACGCAAGACACGTATCCGCGCTTCATCGCGTTGGATTCAGCTAGGCTTGCCTAGAGACTACCGATACATACGAACGCTCAATAGCTTAGTGATTGCTTTTGGGGTCAAAAGCATCGCGTAGGCCGTCGCCAAATAGGGTGAAGGCCAGAATTGTTAAGCCTAAAGCCAAGGATGGAAAGAGGGCGAGATGCCAGGCCGAGCGGATGTAGAGGATGTTGTCGCTGACCATCTGGCCCCAACTGGGGACGGGTGGGCTAACACCAACACCGATAAAACTTAGGGTTGCTTCCGCCAAAATCGCCTGAGGTATGCCGAAGGTGCTGGCGGTGATCACCGCTGAAAGGGTGTTGGGCAGAATGTGCATAAATAGTACGCGCCAAGTTGGTGCGCCTATGGCATCGGCGGCCACTACAAAGTCGCGCGAACGGAGCGAAAGGGTTTGGGCGCGCACCAAACGGCAGAGCGTGAGCCAGCCCGTTAAGCTGAGCGCAATGATCACGTTGCCGATGCCAGGCCCCAACCAGGCCATCAATAAGATCGCAAACAGCAGGTTTGGAAAGGCATACAGTACGTCGACCACCCGCATAATGATGCTATCGACGCGCCCACCAAAGAAGCCTGCGATCAGGCCGAGCGGCACGCCCACGGCCAAGGCTGCGATCTGTACCAGAATGCCGACCATCAACGAGACGCGAGCGCCATAGATCACTCTGGCCCACATATCGCGTCCAGCCGCATCGGTGCCGAACCAGTATTCTGCGTTGGGTGCTGCGCGCAGATTGTTATAGTCTTGGGCTTCGTAGCCGCGTGGTGCGATGATAGGAGCGAAGGTCACTACCAGCAACAAGAGCACGATGTAGATCGCGCCGATCACAGCGAGGCGGTTGGCTAGCAGACGGCGAAAGGCATCGCTAAGCCAACTGCGGGGCGGGCGCTGCAAGATCGACTGGTCGGTCGCGTCTGCCGAGGAGAGACCTGTGAGCAGAACGTTTGGGGCGTTACTCTCAATACTCATTGTCGTGTTTTCCTTGCTTTAGTGTCGTGCTCGCGGGTCTAGAACACCGTATAACAGGTCAACGACCAGATTAGCGATGGCGAGGAAAGCTCCATAGATCAAGACTAGGGTCATAATCACGGGATAGTCTTTTGAAAAGACACTTGTGACAAAAAAACGACCCATACCGGGCACACTAAAGATTGTTTCGACCACAAATGAACCTGTTGCGATTCCAGCGAAGATCGGGCCAGCCACCGTGATCACGGGCAAGAGCGCGGCTTTGAGTACATGGCCGTAGAGCACAACTTGTTCGTGCAAGCCTTTGGCGCGTGCGGTGCGCACATAATCGCTGTGTAGCTCATCGAGCATGCCCGAGCGGGTGTAACGCGCAAAGAGCGCCAGCGGGCCGAGCGAAAGCGCTAACGTGGGCAAAACCCACGTGATCGGCTCTTCCCAGCGTACGCTTGCGGCGGGGAAGAGACCTAAAAAGAGCGAGAAGAAGAGGATCAAGAGCACACTTACAACAAAGTTTGGAAGAGTCATTCCCAGCATGGTAAGCAGCGAGAAGAAGCGATCGATCCAACTATTGCGTTTGGCCGCTGATGCTATCCCGATGGGAATACCGACGACCAGTGCAAGTACAAAGGCCATGCTGCCAAGCTGGAGCGAGACGGGGAAGGTAGAGCCGAGCAGCTCTGAAACCGTGCGCGATTTGTTGGCGAACGAATAGCCGAAGTCGCCGCGCACAGCTCCCCAGATAAAGCTGAAATACTGTTCGGGCAAAGAACGATCGAGACCGTACTTGGCTTCGATGTTCGCCAGCGCCTCGGGAGGAAGATCGTTGCCACCGAAGGCCGCAGGGTCGAACGGGCTTCCGGGAATGGAGTGCATAACAACGAAAGTGATGAGAGTCATTGCTAGCAGGGTCGGAATGATGGCGATGAAGCGTCTAATTAGGAAAATCCCCATAAACAGTTCACTCCGTTCCACTAAAATATGACATTCTTGATCATATTTTATAAGAATATACGTTATATACTTAGAATTGTCAACAACTTTATGGGAATAGTCTCATCTGCAAGGGGTATTCATTCCGTCGTTGGAGGAGATGCGCTTGGCTGGCAACAGTGGCAGGTCTAATTCTTGTGGTTTGACCAGCCAAAGAGCTGGAAATACCACAATGCAGAATGAACAACACGGTTCAAAATCTTCGCATTCGCGGCTATGAAAGTATGTACCGGGCTGTAGTTTTAGCCTACCTGTATTCGTTTTACTTGGCAATCAACGGAACCAACGGTATTTTTGTTGATTTATTTGTGTAAAATAACCGAATTGTTTTCAAAGATGTGAGGAGTATGTTTCTGGCTCATTATCGGCGCACGCTTGAATCTAATGCCGTACGATCTAGATCTGGCAGAGTGAGACGTAGCTGAGACTACAAAGGGGGCCTTTTGTTTGGGCGGGCTAGCGCGTGAGTGTTGGGCGCAAGCTGTCAATAAAGTTGGCGCTATAATGGCAGCACAGTCGATCCGCAATCCAATTTAAAGGGGCATTACGATGTCTCATCATTATGATGTTATTGTTGTTGGTGGTGGCGGTGCTGGTAGCGCTGCCGCCTATCATTTAGCGCGTGACGGTCGTCGGGTTCTCTTGTTAGAGCAGTTTCAGATCGGGCATGTGCGTGGCAGCAGCCACGGCCAGAGCCGGATCATTCGGCATGTTTATAATTTGGCAGATTACGCAAGTTTAGCGCCGATCGCATTTCACTATTGGAACGAGTTGCAGGCCAATAACCAAGCGCCCCTTTTGCAGATGACGGGCGGCATCTCGATCGACGATCCGCAAGCAGAGCATTTCCAAGCGATTGTGCAAGCTTTGGAGACGATCGATGCACCCTATCGGATCTACGATAAGCAAGAGGCAGCGCAAGCCTTCCCCCAGTTCCGGCTGCCTGATGGTTGGGTGGTGCTCGAACAGAAGGGCGCGGGCATTCTGCACGCTTCTAACTGTGTCAGAGCGATGGCCGATGGCGCTGTTGCTGCCGGAGCCGAACTGCGCGAAGAGTGTAGGGTGCTGAGCGTGCAGCCCGATGGTGAGGGTGTGCTGGTGCGCTTTGCGAGCGCGGCAGGCGAAGAGAGCGCTACAGCAGGCCATGCGATCGTGACGGCTGGGCCGTGGGCGGCAGGTTTCTTTCAACAGCTTGGTTTGCAGATCGATCTACCCGTGCTGCATCAGCAGGTGGTTTATTACGAAGTTGAAGACCCAGATAGCTATGCGGTGGGGCGCTGTCCGCTCTACCTCTATGGGCAAGGCAAAGAGCTGCCCGGCTTCTATGGCTTCCCGATCTGGGAGCGGCCCGGTCAGATCAAGGTGGCGGTCGAGATGGCCGAGCCGCCGATCGACCCGGAAAGTCCGCCACACCCTGTCGATCAGAAGGCGCTCGCTCTGATGAACCGCCAAGTCGAAGAGCTGATGGTTGGGGTGCGCCCGAATCCGACCGATGTGATCACCTGCCGCTATACGATGTCGCCGGACCGCGATTTTATTATCGATCGTCACCCAGAATACCCGCAGATCGTTTTGGCATCGCCTTGTTCGGGCCATGGCTTTAAGTTTACGATCACAACTGGACGCTTGGTGGCCGATCTGGTTCAGAGCGCACCTGGCGACTATAGCAGCCCGGTCTGGCGTGAGCGTTTCGCTTTAAAGCGCTTGCTCGCTGCCTAGTTGTTTGGCCGAAAGCATCGCTAGATAGCTTTTGTGTAAGATCAAATCTGTTTAAAGACATACGCCTTTGGAAGGTAGAAAAACAAAAGTGGGGAAGAGTTGAGTGACATTTCGCGTGACAGCGTGAAATGTCACTCAACAAAAAGAGTTAAGTTCTACTCTGCCGAAGGCCACATAGAAAATCATCAAGCGGATTTTGCATAAGACCAGTTAGCAAGGTGCGTGCGCTCTGCTAACTGGTTTGTACGCTAGGTTGCAGCCTTGGGCTAGCCTTTGTTGTCCTTTGGCAAGCTCTCAAGAAGGGCTGTCTAAAGGGCAGATACAGTCTGTTATGCTTTTCAATTCCGCTTACTATTTCCTCGAATACCAAAACCACTTGCATTCTTCAGATTGCAGCGGCTAGGTCTTTCCCCTTCCATTCGTTGCTTGGCGCGTCCGCCTACGGCTACCAACATCCCGCCCAACAAACGAGGGGTGTAGCTGTGTGTGCCGAAAGACCTCTCCTAAGCCGACAATTCAAACGGATTTCCTCTAATACCAAGTATGTTTTAAAGACCTGCATGCTCTCAACGTAGGAAAACGAAAGGCCGGGGAAAACAAAAAGAGTACCATTCCACTCTACCGAAGGACAGATAGAAAGGAAACAAGCGGATTTCGTATAAGATCGCTAGCGCGAAACGTGAGTACACGCTATACGGTACCAGATATTAAATTCAACTAGTGTGAAAGCAGATAGAATCTTTGATTGCTCGAACATACCCTTCGACAGGTTCAGGCTATGTTCATAGTAACAGGATGTATTCTTCGTTGAGTTTCGCCACAAAAACTGTTTGCTTAGAGTTTTGGTTTCGAGCTTGTTATCTCAGACTGGGTGGCTTATGGTATGCTTAATAAGCGGCACTCAAACCCTATAGGAAAAGGTGCAACTTTGGTTCCTCCTCATTCGTAAATGATGTGATATGACACAGTCGCAAACAATACTTTGTCCACGGTGCCATAAACCGGGCAGACGACAGGCGCGCTACTGTCTGCATTGCGGTTTCGATATGGTACTGAATAATCCTGGCCCTCGCTATTACATTACCCGCGTGATTAAGTCGGGAGGCCAGGGTGCGGTCTACGAGACGGTAGGCGACGACAATAAGATCTATGCTGTCAAAGAGATGCTCGATGACTTCACTGACCCCAAAGAGCGCAGTGAGTCTGTCGCGCGTTTTATTGCGGAAGCCGAGCTATTGGAGCGTCTTTCGCATCCGCGTATCCCCAAGGTCTACACTCACTTCCTCGATGAAGGGCGCAATTACCTTGCGATGGACTTTATTCAAGGCGAAGACCTTGAGGATATTGTCGAACGAGAAGGAGCTATCGAAGAGAGCCGGGTTTTAGAGTGGATAGAGCAGATCTGTGATGTACTGAACTATCTGCACGACAACGGTATGGTCTACCGCGATATGAAGCCTTCGAACGTGATGATCGATCAGCAGAATGGAGGGATTAAACTGATCGATTTTGGTATTGCGAAGGTATTCCAAAAGGGTAAGCGCGGAACACAGATCGGTACACCAGGCTACGCTCCACCAGAACAGTATCAAGGTTTAGCGAGCGTCGAATCGGATATCTATGCGCTTGCTGCAACCATGCACCACCTATTAACTGGCCGCGATCCGCGCGATCATCCGCCTTTCACCTTTCCTCCGGTTCGCAGCCTGAAACCAAATGTTTCGCAACGCACCTCAGATGCGATTGAACGCGCTTTGGAAATGCGGCCCGAGGATCGTTTCCACTCGTTGCGCGCTTTCTGTAAGGCTTTGGGTGTTAGTACAACTCCCTTGCCAAACATACCCGCCAATGGAACGGCTCAAAAGCCTTCGCAACCTGCATCTACTACGGTGTTGCCGCAGCAGGCTCCTTCATCGCAGCAGCCGCGCCCAGCGAACCAGCAGCCACGCTCAGCGCCTCAGCAGCCACAGTCGGCGCCTCAGCAGCCACGCTCAGCGGTTCAGCAATCAAAGCCGCAGGCAGCAGCGCGACCGCAGGCGCCTCAGCCTCAGGTAAGTTCGGCTCAACAGTCAGTTTTCCAGAGGTCAACAGGTAGCAATTGTTTGGGCATGCTTGTTGGTATGGTGATCTTTTTGGCGCTGTTGGTGCTTGGTGCCTATGCCTTTTTCAGCCCATCGCTCGGGGATCTGCCTATTACAAACCAAGCGACCGTCACGCCTCAGACCTTGATACGACGCCCCTTACAACAGCAGTTTGAGATAGTGGTTCCGGCTGGCACCAATGAGCAAGGACTCAGCTCTGCCTTCCAAACCGCCTACCTGAAACTAGCGCGCGAACAGTATGGCGAAGGTGTGCAGTTAGAGCAGGGCAGTTTGGTCTATATCGGTGGTGCGCCTCAACTAGTGAGCGAAGATAGCGACGGGCAACGCTATCGAGCGACCGTTTCGGGCTTTATTTTAGTGCCGCAATAACTCAAAGAGGAGAGGGATAGATGCGCTATGCTGATCGACTAGCAGGCTTGGCTGATTCGGAAGGTCGGCTCAATGAGTTTATTCGGCTGCGCGATGGCAAACTGGTGTTTGCCGATCAGATCGATCTCTTAGAGACGGTTCGTCAGTATGGCTCGCCCTTAGAGATCTCGTATTGCCCCCAGATTACGCATCGCGTACAGGCCATGCAAGATATTTTCGCCCGTGCGATCGCTCAGACTGGCTATCAGGGCCAAGCGCACTATGCCTATGCCACTAAGGCTAACTTTGCTGAAGAAGTGGTGCGCACGGCGATTCGGGCGGGCGCACATTACGAAACATCGTCGGCCTTTGATGTGCGAATCGCCCAGCGTCTATGGCAAGATGGCATTCTTCCCAGCGATCGTTTTATCTTTTGCAATGGCTCGAAAGAGAAAGCCTATATCGATGCCATCATCGGCTTGCGCAGGGCGGGCTTTGACAAGGTGGTGCCGATCATCGATGACCTTGATGAGTTCGAGCAGTTGCTGACTTGTCCCGAGCCTCTGTTGTTGGGCGTGCGCGAACGCAAAGACGAGGGCGATCTGGAAGAGGGTGCGACCTATGGCTATGACCGTTTCGGCCTGCTGCCTGAAGAGATGGAGGAACTTGCCAAGCGCCTCGCTGGCACAAAGCATAAACTGATCTTGTACCACGCTATGGTGGGCAGCCAACTCGAAGATAGCCACTTTTTTAGCAAAGAGATTATCGAATCGTTGCAGGGTTATGCTCAATTGTTGCCCTTTGCGCCCGATCTGGCCTATTTTAACTTCGGCGGCGGCATGCCGACCAGTGCTTATAGTCTCGACTTTAGCTTTGATTATGCTGGTTTTGTAGAATACTTGCTTGGCCTGATTAAAGCCTGGTGCGACGAGCGTCAGATCGTGCATCCCCATGTGGTGGGCGAATATGGACGCTATACCTGCGCCGATCACGGTGTACATATCTTTGAGGTTGGGCGTATTAAACGCGGGCACCAAGGCGCGCCGACTTGGTACCTCTTGAACGGCAGTTTGATGGTGGCCTTGCCCGACATTCTGATTGTAGAAGAGCAGCAGTTCATTGTATTGGCGCTGAACCAGCACGAACGCGAAACGATACCCGTGATTTTGGGTGGGCGGCGCACCTGTGACTCAGACGATTTTTATCCCCGCGATCAACACAAACCTCTCGAACTTCCCGATATTCGTCAACATAGTGATGGAGAGGGGCTCTACCTTGCCTTCTTTGGCACAGGTGCCTATCAATCGATGTTAAGCGGCGAAGGTGGCGCTCATCACTGTCTCGCACCAGAAGCACCGAAGCTGATTATTGAAGAGCAAGATGGTCGCTTACAGACTCGCGTGATCGGCGAGCAGAGCTGGGAGAGTGTGCTAAGCGATTTGGGCTATTGATGACAATCGCCTGCCGCTGCTGACCAGATCTTTTTGGAAGCCGCCTCTTGTGGGAGGAGTGATGACGATGCGACGAATACGAACGAGCTTGCTCTTGATGGCACTGCTTGGCTTGTTATCGGCCTGTTCGCTGGGCTTGGGTCAAGCCGAGCCGACCGAAGTGCCGCTTATTTTGGTAGCAACGACCGAACCGGAGGCCGGCACTACCCCTGCTCAGCCGAACCAGCCCGTTACAGATCCTTCTGCAACCCAAGGAAATGGGAGCGATAACCCAGCAGATGCTAGCCCGACCGCTGCGGCAAACACGCCGGACCAGCAATCGGACACACCTCTCGCCAGCAATGGGACGATCACCTTCGCATTCGATGCCTTTCCCAGCTACTACCCAGGTATTTTGATAGAGGTTGAAGGCTTGCTTGCAAAACGGGGCTATGAACTAGAATTGGTTCCCTTTGGCTTGCAAGAACAGAACGATTTCTCGGAAGTAGAGCGTTTTGAGAAGCTACGCAGCGGCGAGTGGGATGTTTTGGCGACCACGCTCGACGGTTTCGCGCGTTATGCCGACCCCAGCACGGGCGCGATCACTACGATTATCGATGAGAGCGCTGGCGCAGATAAGCTGGTGGCCAAACCAGAGATCACAACCATTAACGCTTTGCGCGGCCAGCGAATCGCCTATAGCGAAGGCAGTGTGGGCGAGTTCTTCCTCTACTACTCTTTGAGTCTGGCTGGTTTGGGGCCGAGCGATGTGGTCTTGGTGCCCAAAGAAAGCGTCACCGATGCGGTAGCCGCCTATTTGCGGGGTGAGGCCGATGCAGTTTCGGCTTGGGAGCCAGACGTTTTAGAGGCTGAACAGGCGGGCGCCCATGTCTTGATCGCTTCGGATCGTTTGCGCGCGATTTTAGATGTTTTGGTCAGCTCGCGCCCCAGCATCGACAATAAGCGTGAGGGCTTGCAAGCCTTCCATGATGCCTGGTACGAAGCGCTCAAGCTGATGACCGATAATCAGGCAGCAGCGGAACAAGCTTTGATCAGCTGGGGCCACGATGGCTGGAGCGGGATCGCAGCAGAGGGTGATCTGGCGGCCTCGCTCGAGAGCTTGGCTCAGGCCAACCTTGGCGCGAATCAGTTGGCCTTCCGTTCGAGCGACCTGCTGATCGATCGTTTAGACCAAGCCCAGACGATCTGGCGCAACGCAGGCCAGAATCCGCCCGAGGCCGATCTGAGCCAGATGATCGACGGGCGCTTTGTGAACGGTAGCGCCCAGCAACAAGAGCTGTTTGGCACAACCCCGCCCGTGAATAGCTCCTTCCTACTGACGGCGCGCATTGACCTGCCACAATTGAGCGATCAAGAGCAACAAAACGCCCAAGAGGTGGTGCAACTGCCGCTGGAGAAGATCGATTTCGAGCCGGACAGCCAGCGTTTGACGGCCCAAGCTATGCAAGATTTAAGCGAACAGGTCTTGCCCGTTTTGCGCAGCTCAAGTCTCTATCTGAAGATCGACGGCAGCTCGGCTTGGCCCGGCCCAGAAGGACGTTTCAACGCCGATGAGATTCGGGAATTCGCCTTGAGCCGTGCGAACAGCGTCGCGACGTATTTGGTACAGCAAGGTTTGAATCCGAATCGCTTGATTATTGGAACGCTCGATCCGAAGTTCCCCAATAGTGTCAATGAGGAGGAGCTGAGCCAAGATCGCATCGTGCGATTTACCTTGGTTGCTCCTGCGGGACGTTAGCTTTTGAGGTGTCTTGTGTAAGCGAAAGTGTGAACAGGCTTGCAAGGCTTGTTCACACTTTTTTGTTTGTGAGGGTTGGCTTTTGTACTAATACCAAATTCGCTAGATCACTTACTTTTTGGCCTTCGGCAGAGCGGAACGTGACTCTTTTTGCCTTTCCTCAGTTTTTGTTTTCCTGCGTTGAGAGAGTACGACTCTTTTAACGGATTTGGTATAACTCTGTTTGAATTGTGGCGTTTTCGGGCGCTGATGAGGCACAGCTAGCAGACTGTTGGAGCGAGCGCCCCGTTGGTAGCCGTAGGCGGACGCGCTAGAAGCCGAATGGGAGCTAGAGCCCTTACCGCCAGCGTTTTGGAAGAAAGAAGCGGATTGAAGATTACTCTTGTAGGATCTGGGCGGGACTTGTAAGGCCAAGGTAGCGAGCGTAGTGGTCGGCGGCGCTTTGCAGGGCGGCCTGTTCGATTTGATCGCTGGCCTCGAAGACTTGGGGCGTAAGGTTGAGCTGATCTTTCTTTAGGCTGCGCTTCCAAGTGCCAACCACGCGGCCACGATAGACGATGATCGGAAAGAAGACGCCGTTGCCTCCCGGCACAATGTGGTTGGCATGGCTGGGGTCGAGCACGGCATCGCGCTGGCCGTAACCGAGCAGGTATTCGTCGAAGCCGGGCAGCAGATAGAGCGCATCGGGCTTTGATCCGACAGGATCTAGCTCGCGATCGAACCAATAGGTTTGCTCATCGATGGTGCGGGATTGGAGCTGGCTGGCGACGCTTTCTAAGGCGCGGCGGGCTGCGGTGATAGGCATGCCCGACCAAGTTATAAAGTCTTGCAGGGTGGCGGGGCCGCGCGAGCGAAAGTAGCTGAGGGCCAGACGCTGCATGGCTTCTTCGCTTGGCAGAGGATCTTCAGGCGGGCAGATCTCGTCAATCAAAGCGAAGAGCGGATTGTTTTTGGCTGCATTGAGCTGACAGATCACTCCTTGAAGCGAGACCTGTTGCAGGATATGAATGCCGCGCTGGCCGCTAGTAACAATGCCCTCGGCTTCGAGCAGAGCAAGCAGGCTGCGGCGATCGAGGCGTTTGCCACCGCTTAGGGCTTGTTCGATGATCGAACGACTGCGCGTAAAGGTGGCTTGATCGAGCTCTAGCTCGCGATGGCGGCGGCCACGTTGTTGCAGCAGGCGCTCGGCGAACAGCCCGAGCATCCAACGCAGATCGCTGAGCGCCAACATGTGCAGTGTGCCGCGCATCAGCCAGGTGCGCACGATCTGAGTTTGCTCGATCAGCGCCTCGATCTGTTGCTCATTGACGGCGCTGCGCAGGCCGATGGCCCACTTGGCGTGGCCGTAGTCTTGGCCCTGAATCGCAACGAGCCTGCGCAAGATCTCAAGCGGCTGTTCGCTTTGGGGGCGGCTGATCGCTTGACTTGCGAGGCGCAGGCAGGCGAGTTCCTGAACGGACATGCCTTCTTCCTTTCTGGCTTTAACAGGTTGGGTTAGAAACGGCGTGAGACGAGCTTTATTCGAGATGAGGTGGTGTAGTTTTGGAACGGCTTCGCTGAGCTTCGCTGGCGCTAGAGCCGACGGTTGTGGCGATGATGTTGCTGCTCGATGCTTGTGGAAATGCGAAGGCTAGAGAAGTCCATAGCTGTATTGTAGCATCTTGGGCCGAACGCTTTGAGCTTGAGATCTTGATGTATAGTAGAGGGCGAACTGCCAAGTAGAATCTTGAACATGCTCGCTTGCATGGTAGCGCACTACAGAGCTGGCGCTATTTGTGGCGTGTCTCTAGGTTTGTAATACCAAATTCGGTAGATCACTTACTTTTTGGCCTTCGGCAGAGCGGAACGTGACTCTTTTTGGTGTGTGAGATTTCGCGCGGCAGCGCGAAATCTCACACAACCCTTTTCCCGGCTTTCCGTTTTTCTGAGCGAAGAGCATGCAGGCTTTAAATGGATTTGGTATCACTTACTTTTTGGCCTTCGGCAGAGCGGAACGTGACTCTTTTTCTTTCCTCGGTTTCTGTTTTCCTGCGTTGAGAGAGTACAACTCTTTTAACGGATTTGGTGTAAGGAGACGTTCTCGTGAAGATATATACGAAAACGGGCGATAGCGGCGAGACGGGCTTGTGGGGCGGTCAGCGCGTTCCCAAAGATTCGTTGCGCGTTGCTGCCTATGGCACGATCGATGAGTGCAATGCTGCGATCGGCTTGGCGCGGTCGTATGGCCTGCCCGAAGATCTCGATAGTGATTTGGAACGCATTCAGAACCAGCTGTTTGTGCTCGGTTCTGATCTTGCGACCCCGGGCGATAAGACACGCATCGAGCGGGTGGGCGACGAAGAGATCGCGTTTTTAGAGCAGACGATCGATCGTATGGATGCTGAGCTGCCCGCTATGCGCCAGTTTATCTTACCGGGTGGATCAACTGCTGCGGCGGCTTTACACCTTGCGCGCACAGTCTGCCGACGGGCTGAACGCGAGTGTGTGACACTGCAACGCAGCGAGGAGATCAATCCCAAGGTGGGAATCTATTTGAACCGTTTGTCGGATCTGTTGTTTGTGGCGGCACGGCTCGCCAACCAGCGCGCTGGCGTGCAAGACATCCCTTGGGATGGTGGGCGCCGTCGTTCTTAGCAGTTGATACCAAATCCAGTTGCTGAGTCTCTATGTGGCCTTCGGCAGAGTGGAACTTGATTCGCTCAAACGCTTTCCCCGTTTTTGTTTTTCTGTGCTCTAAGAGCGCAGGTCTTTAAACGGATTTGGTATGAGCCAGGTGAAGTTGATGGATAGCCTGAGCAGTAATCGCAAGAACGGTAGTATAATCGCAACGGCTGCTTAACGGGCGTGTAGGGGGAGATATGCCGGAGTTACGTCAGAACATTGCGACCCGCGAATGGGTTATTATTGCGACCGAGCGGGCGCGGCGACCCGAGGAGTTTGTCCAACCTGCGACCGAGAATCTGGAAGAACGACCAGCCTATTCCGATAGTTGTCCGTTTTGCCCGGGCAACGAAGAGATGGATCTCGAACAGCTGCGCCTTCCAGCTAGCGGTGATTGGCAGTTACGGGTGGTAAAAAATCGCTATCCGGCTTTGCAGGAAGAGGGAATTCGCCACGAGATCGATTATGGCATGTACAACGCCATTTCGGGCGTTGGTCACCACGAGGTGATTATCGAATCGCGGCTGCACAATACCTGCCCAGCCCTTGAGACTGTCGAAGAGGTCGAACGTACACTGTTGGCGTTCAAACTGCGGGGCGCTCTGATCCAAGAAGATCGCCGGATCGAGCAGATTATTTACTTTAAGAACCACGGTTTGACCGCCGGGGCTTCGTTGGTGCATCCACATACCCAACTGATTGCTTTGCCGGTTGTGCCTTACAACATTCTGCAGCGTGTAAATGAGCAATTGCACTATTACAATGCTCATCGTGAATGCGTGATTTGCCGTATGGTTCGCGAAGAGGCCGCAGCGGGCATGCGGGTGGTGGCCGAGAGCGAACACTTTATAGCATTTATTCCGTTTGCAGCCTATTCGCCCTTCCACCTTTGGATCGTACCACGCCGCCATATGGGCAATTACCTCGATATTAACGACGAGGAACTGCGTGATTTAAGTGTGCAGTTGCGCACGGTTTTGCGTCGGATCTATATCGGCCTCAACAACCCCGACTATAACTATGTGATCCGCACCGCGCCTGTGACGATGAGTCGCAACAATTATATGCACTGGTATGTAACGATCATTCCACGGGTGATGCGTTCTGCGGGCTTTGAGATGGGCTCGGGGATGTTCATCAATACGGCGCTGCCCGAGGAGAGCGCACGTTTTTTGCGCGAAGTGGTATTGCCTCCCGAATAGAGCCGAGCGCGAACAAGAAACGAAGAGGGATGCGGCGATTTTGCTCCATCCCTCTTGTGTTTTACAGGGGCGGCTAAGTTGATTTCCATCAAAAAAGGCTCTAACCGCGTCCGCCTTCGGCTACAAAGTCGCCATCCTCCCAGACGGGCGGCCTTTGCGCAGCTTGCGCAGCCTTGCGCTGCTTTCGCCGCTTTCTCCTGCTCAGCGCCTTATCATAGCGAATCCGATAGCTCTATTTCTGCTTGGCCTTCGGCAGAGCGGCACTTGACCATACAACTCTTTCCCAGCTTTCGTTGCTCTAGGTTGCGAGAACAAAGCTTTTAAGCGGATTTAGTATCGAGCTGGCGAGAATCCGAGAGCGTCGGAAGAGCAATGATACCAAATTCGTTTGAAAGACGTGCATTTGCTTAACCCGAGAAAACAAAACGAGGGAAAGACGTTGTGTGCTATTTCGCGCGACAGCGCGAAATAGCACACAACAAAAAGAGCTACGTTCCACTCTGCCGAAGGCCAAATAGAAAGTAATCAACCGAATTTGGTATGATACAAACAATTTTGGGGCAGCTTTCGGAACAGGCAGATAGCCCCGCGTTGTGGCGGGCAGGATGTTGGTAGCCGTAGGCGGACGCGCCAAAAGCCTCTTTGGGCTAGAGAGCGCGCCCGCCTGTGTTTTGAAGAACTTCTGCTGGATGTGATGTTAGCAACTCGCTGCGGCGATTCGCTTCGATTTAGCCGCCTGTACCGCGCACGAACACGTTCGGCCAAGGCTGGAAGCGAGTGAAGAATGGTTCTGGCTCGCCTTTGACGCCGTTAACGGTGACGGTGCGGTAGATCAGAATGTCGCGACCGCCACGAGCTGTGTCGCTTTGATAGATCGTGCCAGCCGGACGGGTCGGGTCGTCGAGATAGACCGCTTGGGTGGGGGCGGGAATCTCGTTGCTGATAACGGGCTGCGAGACTTCGACGCTGCGGTCTTTGGTGCCATAGAGCCGCACCGTCAGCACTTGGTTGACCTCATCTACCGTGGCCTGCATCAAGATCCAGTGGCCGGTGTTGTTGAGGAATTTCAGGTCGTTGACGCCGGTAAAGATGGCGGCATCGAGACCTGCGCCATCGCCGAGCTCGCCCAGACCGTAGCGATCGTACCAACTGATGTAGAACGAGTGGGCATGGCGTTCGGTAATGGGGAGACCGGCCCAGAAGGCCGCTCGGAAGACGGTGGTACTGTCTTGGCAGACGCCGCCGCCCCATTCGAGCTGGGTGCGATTGCCGATGATGGCGTAGCCTTCGACGAAACCGTTGGCTTCGGTGACTTCGCCGAGCTGGGTGTTAAAGGAAAATTCGCTGTCGGGCGGAATCAATACGCCGTCCATACGGGCGGCCCCCGCTTTGATGTTGGTGATGCGGTATTGGGCCGAGCCAGCAAAGCTGCTCTTGCCTTCGCCGATCAGTTCCACAATGCCCAGGCTGTCGAGCGTGTCGGCGCGCACTTGGGGCTTGAGTTCGTCGACGGGCAGAGCCAGCGTGCGGGTGATGCCGTGGCTCAGACGCAGGGTATCGCTGATGGCTTGCACCGCATCTTCTTTGCGCAGGCTCCAACCGGTTGTGCCCTCTTGAATGATGGTGAGCGCGCCGCCGTTGAAGCGGACACGCGGCTCGGCGCTGCCTGTATCGACCTGAATGGCGAGTTTATCGACCATTTTGCCGAGCCGTTCGGGCGAGATCGTGACTTGCAGCTCTTGGTCGACCGGGGTTAGGTCGATCAGCTCCGAGATGGTCTTTTGATCCCAGATCCAACTGCGTTCGCCTTGCAACAAGACCACTGGGCTGCTCAGCAGCTCGCTGGCGGTCTGTTGGGCTTTGATGAGCGCAGTGTCGTTGATGCTCGGCTCGAGTTCGCGGGTGCGAATAGCGACCTCGCTCGGTTGGAGGTATTGCAGCGCTTGCAAGATATCGTAGCTGGTTTCGTCGGCGAGCATCTGCAAACCCTTCTTCGAGGGTGTGCCGATCACTTTGCCTTCGGCAACGCTGAGCGCCGCATCGCTGGGCGGTTCTTCGATGGCCGCGCTGAGGCTTTGAAGGTAGCGTAGCATTGCGCCTCGGTCGGCGACGATGCGGGGCGCAACATCGAGACCGACGCGCCAGATCTGCCACTGGTCTTGTAAGCGTTTGAGCGGATTGCCGCTTCTACCAGCCGAGAGCACGTCGGCAACCGCGCTATCGAGATCGAATCGCACACCGAGCTGTTGGAAGGTTGGCTGCCAACGTTGATCTTCGAAGACGAGCTGGATCGGCTGATCAAGGAATTCACCGTAGCGTTCGGCTAACAGGGTGCGCAATTCGTCTTGATCGAGTCCTGCGACATCTTGCCCTTGTACACGAATGTTGGGCAATACGCGGTTCGCATAGGCGATGTCGATGCCGTATGGCAAGCCAAAGAGAACGATTGCCACGAAGCAGAGCAGCCAAAAGAGGCTGCGCAGAGGCGAGCGACGTTGTAGGCGTTGGGTGCGACGGGCCTCGACTCGGGCACGACTGTTGGGGCGCCCCGGACGCTCGGGACGATCTGGCTCTGGTTCTTCGTAATAGGTCTCTCTGTTTTGGCGAGCGCGACGAATATATGACTTAGACGAATAGTCTTCAATCGGCATTGTAGCCTCGCATGGAGAATTGAAGCGGAACCTGTAGGTATGTAGTGCAACATTATAGCATGGACAAGGCGGCTAACCCAGAGCAGTTTTTGAGCATTTTATTGCGCTCTTACGGCGTTGAGCGCTCGGGCGATGCAGCGAGCGAGAGCGTGGTGTGCTTTGGGAGCCGCTGTACGTTTGCTCTGCTTTGCTTGTGGTGATGATAGCGCAGCAATGGTCTGCGAAAATGGGAGCGGGTGTGCTACAATAGCGCTTGGTTCGGCGCGAAGACCAACCCTTCGCACCTAAATTGATCGTGATCGAGCAGAGAGCAATGGTGAGGTGAGTGTTGCCTCGCATTGCTCTTTGCGCGTCTATTCGAGAGGAATTGCAACGTGCAACAACCGTTTGAAGCTCATTTGAAGGGCTTGAATCCCGCTCAGTACAGCGCTGTGACAGCTCCGATCGGCCCGGTCTTGGTGCGTGCTGGTGCGGGCGCTGGCAAAACGCGAGTTTTGACCTTGCGGATCGGCTATTTAATCGAGAAGTGTGCTGCGCGCCCTCGCGATATCTTGGCTGTGACCTTCACCAACAAGGCGGCCAAAGAGTTGAAAGAGCGTTTGAGCTCGACTCTCGGCCAGAACGCCAAAGGTGTGACGGCTGGCACCTTCCACCGCATCTGCCTCGATATTTTGCGCAAGTACATTCAAGGGCGAATCGGCAACTATACCAGCGCTTTTTCGATTTATAGCAGCGACGATCAGCTCTTGATTGTGCAGCGTGTGATGGATCAGAGCAAGCTGACGCCTCCGACTATGGTCGAAGCGCCTCAGGTGTTGGGCGCTATTTCGCGCATGAAGAGTCGTTTGCAGACCCCTATGCGCGCTGCCCAAGCGGCGGGCAACGATCCTTTCCTCTCGTATGCGGCTCAGATCTATATGGGCTATCAGCGCAGCTTAGCCGAGGCCAATGCGCTCGACTTCGATGACATTATTATGCTGACGCACCGCTTGTTCGAGCGCCATGAAGATGTGTTGGAGGAGTGCCAAGAGCGCTGGAAGCATATTTTGGTGGATGAGTTCCAAGATACCGACCCGAGCCAGTCGAAGCTGATCGATCTGTTGAGCGGGCGCTTGGATGGCGGGCCGCGTTCGCTGTTTGTGGTGGGCGATGTGCAGCAGGCGATCTATAGTTTCCGCAACGCCGACCACCGTATTATGGCGGGCTTTGCAAGCACCTACCCCGAGGCGCAGATCATTGAGCTGCGTACCAATTATCGTTCGCGCGGCGAGATTTTGCAGGCCGCCTATGCGGTGATCAAACATAGCCGCGCTGTGACGCCCATGCCGCTTGATGCAGGGAGCACGATCCCGCGTTTGGTGCCGCCCGTGGTGTTTGCTACTTCCAAAGACGCTCGCAGCGAGGCCGAAGATATTGCAAAGCGCATCGCGGAACTGCGTAATGAAGGCCGCAATTTGAGCGATATCGCGGTGCTGTTCCGCACACGTATGATGAGCCGCGAGATCGAAACGGCCTGTCGCCGTCGCCGTCTGCCCTATGTGGTGCGCGGCACAACCAGCTTCTACGATCGGCGCGTGGTGCGCGATATGTTGGCTTATTTGCGCGCGCTGGCTAACCCTAACGATAGCATCAGCTTCAACCGTATGCTCAATACACCCGCTCGCGGTATCGGCGACGCGACCCAGAAGCATATCGCCGATGTGGCGCGCCAATTGAAGCTGCCCTTTATCGAGGTGATTATGCGCCCCGAGGCGTATGCGGGTTTAAGCAGCCGAGCTGCTGCGGCGGTGCGCAGTTTTGGCCTGCAGGTGGCGCGTTGGCGACGCTTCGTCGATGCGGGTCTGCCGCCCGCTAACCTCTTGGCCGATATTATCGAGCAGACGGGCTATCTGCGCATGCTCGATGAGCAGCTTTCGGACGAAGATCGCCGAGACGCTGAAGAGCATTTGAAAGAGTTGCAGATCGCAGCTGAAGAGCACAACAGCTTGAGCGACTTTTTGCAAGAGATCGCCCTAATGACGAGTGTTGATGACGAGGAAGAAGAGCGCGAGGCGGTCCAGCTCTTAACGATTCATGCTTCAAAGGGTTTGGAATGGCCCGTGGTCTTTATTATGGGTATGGAAGAGGGTGTGCTGCCGCACGAGCGCTCGATCGGTGATCCGATTGGTCTGGAAGAAGAGCGCCGCCTCTGTTATGTGGCGATTACACGCGCCGCCCACCAAGTTTATCTTTCGCGTGCCGAGAGTCGTTCACGCGGGAAGGTCGCCAAACCTTCGCGCTTCCTCGATGATATTGTGGCCCATGGTAAAACCTTGGCGCGCAGCTCATAAACGAGAGATTTGCCCGTTTAGATGAGCACTATTTCTTGTTTTATGAGTTTTTCAATCTATTGAAATTTGATTTCAATCATGATAGAGTGGTGTATCACTTCTGATCTTGAGCCACTAAAGAAGGCCTGTGATGCATCACTCGCTCGTCCTGCCGCTTCTCAGCGAAGATGAGCTGCAACAGATTTTTCAAGATGATCAGGCCGCGATACGGCGGTACCAGATACTTTCCGCCGTGATACATGGCCATGCTTCTGCCGAGGAAGCTGCCGCTCAAACTGGAAGCAGCCCTCGGACGGTTCGTTATCTCCTTCAACGTTACCGTCAAAACCCTAGCATCGACGTACTTCGCACCCAAACCCCCGGCCCACGCGGCTATCGACGTGGTAACCAGCAGGTCAATCAAGTTGTTGCAGAAGTTATCGCAGCGGCTCCACAGCTAAGCGCACGTGTGCTGTTAGATCAGGTCAATAAGCGTTTGGAACGCATGAATACCCAGTTGAGCCGTGCGACCTTCTATCGCATGTTGGCCTCGTTGCGCCAAGAACACGAAGCCTACGCCCAGCAAGATAAAGGTTTCCCCTTGCGGACGGCTTTGAACGCAGCTCTGCCGCTGTTGAGCGAGGAGCCGCCGATCGCGCTCGGCAATAGTCTGCTGGCGCGCCTGTTTACGCCACCTTTGCCGCAAGGCTCTGCGCTGGAACGCGGTCAGATCTTGGCGCGTATCATTATGTCGCAGATCGCCTCGCTTCACCCAGGCCCCGATGTCGGCATCACCGATCCTCGCATGCGACTGTATGCGATTTTGGCTGGCGAGTTTATGAGCGGCGAAGATGTGCTCGATCTGCAAGCGCGTTTAGCGATCAGCCCGCGCACCTATTATCGTGCTAAACGCCAAGCGCTCGACCGTTTAGTTGATCTATTGCCAACTGCTTTAGAGGAGCTCACGCCGCCCAGCCTACAACCGATCGATCCCATTCCCGAAAGCGAGCCCTTCTTTGGGCGTGAAGATGAGATAAGCTACTATCAGTGGCGACTGCGGCGCGATAACTTAGCTGTGATCTGGGGTTTGGCTGGTATCGGCAAAACGGCTTTGGCGGCCAAGATAGCTGCCGAGGGACAGCGACTCGGCCAGGCGGTGATCTGGCATACGATGGGCGAAGACCAGCGCACAGTGGTGCGCGATGCTCTGAGCGCTTTGGCAAGCGGTTTGCTGGCGGTGGGTGGGCCAGGAATCGCCGAGGCTGTGCGTCATTGGCAGCAGGAGAGCATTAGGCTGCAACAGGCACAGCAGATGGTGCGTCTGATCGATCTGTTGGCGCGCCGCCATTGTGTGGTGGTGCTTGATAACGCGCGGCGTACCGATACCGATCCCGCTTGGGATCATATGTTAGCGGAGTTGCGCCGCCAAGCTCAGGCGGGCCAATTGCGTTTGATCGTTTTAAGCCGCGCCTTACCCGATTGGGCCAAAGGTGGAGGCTGGCCAGCCTTGGAAGGCTTAGATGAGCGCGCTGCGTATCGTCTGTTGGAATCGAGCGATATGCGGCTTGACGAGGCGACTTGGAAAGGCATCTATGAGCGCACTCAAGGCCACCCGCAGCTATTACGACTGGTCGAAGCCTGGTCGCATGCGCCCAGGGCCCAAAATGTTCCGCTTGCGTCGCTGCTCGACCATAGCGATATCCACGCCTACTTGGTGGCCGAGATGTATGGGACGCTCTCGCCCGAGGCCAACAAGCTCTTGCGCTGGTGCTGTGTATTGCGCCGCCCGCTCGATCTCAATTCGCCGATCGGGCAGGCTGCCATCAACGAAGCTGGACGCAGGCGGCTCGGCCTGCAGGCGGTAGAACAGCTAGTGGCACGCGCACTGCTAGTACAACCCGTCAAACATGTCTACTACCCACCCCCCTTGGTTCGCGAGCAACTTGTGCGATTTTATCGCAACGATATTCTGGCTTGGAGACGCCTCCATAAGCGCATCGCTAAAGTGTATCTTCGTATGGGCGATTATGCCGAAGCAGCTTACCATAATGCACAGGCTCAATAGGCTATGGGCCGAATAATAACCGTTCGGTTGCCAAATCGCTACTAATACAAACTGTCTCTTCATTGATTCGGAGGCGTTTAGAGCGAATTGGCTATGCTATAATGAAGCCGTGTTGGCCTTTGAAAAGCTACCCACCCGGTGTGAGCAAACCATAAGGCATGCCTTCGGGCGCATGCGACAGAAAGCGAGGAGGGGACAATGACGATCAACTCTCAGACCCATGTCAGTGAGCGCCTAGAACATTCCAACTGGGGCATCTTGAGCCCGCAAGGCTATGTGCTTGGCATCGACTTAGGCGGTTATGGGCTGCGTGCTGCCTTGGTTGATCTACACGAGCATACATGTAGCAGCGATATGCGCGTGCCTTCGAGCACCGATCCTGAAACGATTATCTCCGAAACCCTCGAACTCTGTCGTAGCCTGCTTGCACAGAACAATGTTGATGCTAACCGTCTGATTCGCGTAGGCGTGGGCTTTGGCGGCCCAGTTGATAGCGATGCTGGCGTCGTTTTGCTCTCACCTCGCCTTGCAGGCTGGGATGGCTTTCCACTTCGCGAGCGCTTTGAAGAAGCCTTCGATGCTGCGACTCTGATCGACAACGACGCTAACTTAATCGCTATGGCCGAGGCTACCTTTGGTGTAGGTCGTCAGGTCAACAACCTCTTCTATTTACACCTGAGCACGGGCGTAGGCGGAGGCATCGTGCTCGACGGGCATCTCTATCATGGCGCAACCGGCATTGCAGGCGAGATAGGCCATACCGTTTTTGTCACCAAAGACGGTTCATATACGACCTTGGAAGATTGCGTCTCGATCGGCGGTCTGCTTAAACGAGCGAGCGAACTGGGCCTACAAACCGATAATCTCGAGGATATCTTCAATGCTAATACGGTTGGGCGTCAGGTTGTTGAAGAAGCTGTCGATCTGTTGGCTGGTAGTTTAGCTCAAGTTGTCGGGCTGCTTGATCCAGAAATGATCGTCTTGGGCGGTGTTGTTGTTCGAATCGGCGGTGATGCCTTCGTACAAGCGATCCAAGAGCGCATGAAGAACTACATGCATCCGCGTTTTACTCGCCATATTCCAGTAGCTGCTTCAAAACTTGGCAGTTCCAGCATCGCCTTAGGCGGTGTCGCCTTAGCGCTTGAGAGCATCAGCGAGTAGTGCTCGACGGTATGACCGTTTGGAGACAAGCTCCCAATCGAACTTCGATGTTGGGCGTCGCGAATGCGACTCTCAACATCCTTTCCGCGTCGGCTGAATACCATTTCAAGAGAGCATCGGTCTGAAGAGGCCAAGAACCTGATGGCAAGGGCCTAATCTTAGGCGCTGCTGTCAAGAGTATTTGCGTCTCGTTCAGCCCGATGTTATAATACCTCTCTTAGATGCCGTATTATGGCGTGTTTTCGTGTGCGCAAGATCCTAAGCTAGATAATAAACGAGGCTCGATGGAAGCAAAACTGATCACATATGGTGAGACAGCATTAGATAAGCTGGCACAATGGCTGCGTTCGACTGGTCAACCACAAGATATTACCAGTGTGACGGAGCAGTATTTGGATTTGCTGCGCCAACTCGTAGTTGAGGATGAGAACAATGATTAGTCAGGACGGGGTCATCGCTCCTCCGACCTTTTTAGGAAACGAAGAGCAGCAGCAGTTAGCCAAAGAAATTTTCCAATTGATGGTTATGCAGGGCGCGCTTTTCGCGGTTGATGCTCCGATCCGCCAGACTCGCAGCAACCTTGTGCAGTTCTTGGCAGAACAGAAGCAGATCGACCCAGAGAGCTTAGCCGCTGCTATCGATGCTGCCATATTGGCCAATCCGAGCGTCTTCGCCCGTGAAGAGATCGAGGACGATGTTGTGTATATAACATCGCGAAGCGGCACCTATCGGCCGCAAACCGAAGATCTGAGCCATATGTTCAAAGATCGCCTATATCAGCCTGAGAAGCCGTTGCCGATCGATGATATTAGTGTAGTTGTTTCGACAACTCGTCCGGCTCTTACTACGGTAGAGCCTGTTTTCATTTCGGATTACTGGCAGATTCAGGCTGGTTTGGTGCCTGTACCTCGCGGTGTTCCGACCGAAGGTGCGGAGGAGTCTGAATCGATTAGCGCCGGACAACCCTCGCCTGAGACCAGCCTTGTCAGTGAAACGCCTGCTTTCAGCGCTTCTGTAGAGGAAGCTGTTGTAGCAGAAGCAGCTGCTGAGCCCGAGGCAGTTGACGCTCAGGAGAGCGACCTTGTTGCCGAGCCCGAAGTCGTTCGTTCCGCGACCGAGATTGTTGTTGATGGTCAAGTGATAGATCTGGCTTGGCCGGTCGAGCAGCTGATGGCAAGTTATGGTCCGTTGCTCGAACGAGCGCTTCTGGCAGCGATCGATCGCGATCCGCTCAATCAAATCGTGAGCTTTGGTCGCAATGTCTACCCGCAGGCCAGCCTTGTCAACCTTGGCAAGAACGACCTGCGCCGTATTCGAGACTATATTCTTGAAGTGGGCGAGCCGCTGCTCGACACTACCATCATCGCCGATCTCTACTATCACAACCCGCGTCAAGCCGACTACGAAGGTTTTCGCTTCTCGCTCAACTATCGCTTGAGCCGCGAAAAGGACTTCGATTTTGTTGGTGTTGAAGGCGCACGCCTCTGGTCGACCAAGGGTCTGCCGATTATCGGCACCAAGCGCGTCAAGGCCAGCGAAATGGGCCAGTTGACCTCCTACTTAGAGGAAGGCTTCGACGATAGTTTGGAGAGCCAGAGCGCCGAAGCGATCAAAGAGAGTGGCAGCGTCTCGCGCTTGTTAACCTTCTTTGAATGGGAATACGGCGTGCTGCCGTTCGATGAGAGCTTAAAGGCTCTCTTCCCACCTTTGATGCTGCCCGATCAGCGTAGCGCGATCTTCCGCATTGATGTGCCACAGCACTACACTAGCTATCTTGCAGAAGTGCGTGTGCCGACCGGTAGCCGTGGTGGTTGGTTGCAAGGTCTAGAGGACTTCTTCCGCGAGCACCTCGTGCCGGGTGCGCTGATCACTTTGTCGCGCACTGAAGAGCCGAATGTCTTTGTGTTGCAGTACGAGGAGGCCGAGTCTAGCGAAGATCGCCTCTTGACGCTCGATGAGAAGAAGAACAAGCTGGCCTTCACCAACGTAACATATTACTGTGTTGTCGATGAAGATCAGCTGATCAATCAGCAGCGCTTTGGGAAGTTGCGCAACCTCAAACTCTTCCCTATGGCCGATCGCCGCAAGGCAGATCTGCTCTTGGAACACATCTTCGAGACCGTTGGCGATCAACTGGGCAATCGCAGCGAACCGCTCTATTGGATCAAACTCGACGATCTGTATGTAGCGGCCAACGTTCTGCGCCCCTTCTCGAAGAGCTATCTGCGTCTGTTGCTCAATGAAGATGAGCGCTACTATGCTGACGACTCCGTTGCGGACGCTTACTTCTATAAGCCAGAACAGAAGCCTGAGCTGGTTGAAGAAGAGAGCTACGAGGAAGAGATCGACGACGAGGAAGACTACCCAAGCATGCGCCGGGGTGGCCGTCGTTTTCGCGATGACGATGAATAAGCATTTGGTGTAATCGTCCGAAACGTGCAACGCGAGTTCGCCCGCGTTGCACGTTTCGCATTTCTAGGAACCTTTATGGACATCGCAAAGACTATTCGTGAACTAGGAGATACTCGTCATCCTTTGGTTTGGGCACGTTTAAAAGAGCTTTCCAACCTTGGCAGCGAGCAGCGTAATGATCTGCGGGCTGCTTGGGCTCAGGTTGAAACGACGCGCCGCCAAGAGATCTGCAATGCTTTGGTTGAGTTGGCTGAAGATGATGTTGAGTTTGATTTTCGCGAGGTGTTTCTGATCGCTTTGCACGATGATGATGAGCAGGTGCGAGTCAAAGCGATTGAGGGCCTGTGGGAAGATCTGTCGACTTCCCTTTTGAGCGATATGCTCAAGATGGTGCGTTTCGACCCATCGGGGCAGGTGCGTGCTTCGGCTGCGGTGGGGATCGCACGGTTCGCCTATTTGTGCGTGCTCGAAGAGCTGCCAAGCGATTATAGTCAGCAGATCTTCGAGGTACTCTATGCCACTGCGACCGACTCCGAGCAGCCCTTCGAGGTGCGCCGCCGCGCGATTGAGGCCCTAGGCTATTATGGCTCCGAGCCGAAGGTTAAAGCTTTGATCGAAGCCGCCTACGCTGATCCTGAGATCTTAATGAAAGAGAGCGCGTTAGCTGCTATGGGACGCTCGGTTGATGCAGTTTGGCTACCGACTATCGAGCATGAGCTTCAATCCCATTCGCCTGCTTTGCGTTATGAAGCGGTGCGAGCCATGGGCGAAATGGCCGAGTTGGCTCAGGACCATTTGTCGCGCCTGTTACCTTTGGTTGATGATGAAGATACCGAAGTTGGTTTGGCGGCCATTTGGGCTTTGGGTCAGATCGGCGGCCCGCATGCGCGGCGTGTGCTCGACCGTCTAGCGCGCAGCAAAAATGAGGCCCGCAGCCAAGCGGCTCAAGATGCGTTAGACGAGCTGAATCTCGACGCGGAAGTGTAGCTTGTATGCGTTAGGCTAAAGTTCTGTGGAAATTCGTGCAAGCGCGTGAAGTTTCATAGCGCATGTTGTGCTTCAACTACGGGCGCAGAGCTTGCGATATGCGCCCGTATGTGCTATATTCCGCATTATGAAACTGATTGTGCAAATCACATTACAACCGACACCAGAGCAAGCGCAAGCGCTGAAAGCGACAGTCGAAGAGACCAATCGGGCTCGTAACTACATCAGTAACATCGCGTGGGCCGGTCGCACGTTTGGCAAATCTGCCCTGCAAAAGATCTGCTACTACGAGGTGCGCAAGTTATTCGGCCTATCGGCTCAAATAACCTTTCGGGCTTTAACATCGGTCGGCGAGGTCTATCAGTTCGACAAGCGGACGAAGCAGAGCTTTCAGCCCTTGAGCCCGATCTCTTACGATGAACGCGTTCTGTCGTTTTCCTTGAAAGATCAGATGCTATCGATTTGGACGCTGAATGGGCGTGAGCGCATGCCGTTTGTGTGCGACGAACGCCAGCGCGACTTGTTGCGCAGACGCCAAGGAGAGAGCGATCTGGTGTTTCATCGCGGCCAATGGTATTTGCGCGTGATGTGCGAGTTACCCGCTCCTGAAGCACACGAGCTCGATGTCGCCCTGAATGTTGATGTAGGCCCAGCCAAGCCCGCCAGCCCTTCGAGCGAGATGCTTCATCAACACTAGATTCGCGAGCCAGTTTCGTTTTATAAGAATTATTTCAGGTTCTTGAGCCTGAAACAATGGTATCATAGAAGGAGAGTGTTAATAACAAAACCGTTTGCTTTCTTCAGATTGCTGCGGCAAGGTCTTTCCCTTCCATTCGTTCCTTGGCGCGTCCGCCTTCGGCTATCACCATCCCGCCCAACAAACGAGGGGTGTAGCTGTGTGCCGAAAGGCCTCTCCCAAGCTGAAAATGTAAACGAATTTGGTATAACTTCCTTAGGAGAACTGGATTGTCTCTCTCATTTCCCTCTGTTTTCGTCTCACCTCAACAGGAACAGTCCTCTGTCTGTTATAGTTGGTGCGCTTGAGATCGATCACCTATTCTTCTAGCCTTTCTTCTTTCTTGCAGACGCCTTCTATGAACTGCTTGCAGGTGCTAAGGAACAGAGCAAATATGTTCTGTTTGTTAGGCGTACTATTTTAATGATCTCTGTAACGATGAATTAAGTGCTAGTACTACAGCTCTAAGCCAACTACTTGATTATATTGCTGGGTTTATTTATAATTAAATCAATTATTAATAAACTGTCAATTTTTCTAGGCTCTTTTAGGAATAACTACAAAGCTACAATTTTGACAGTCTTCTCAGTTCCACTTCTTAGAGTTTGGAATTAGCGTGTATTTCGAACCAAGAACGTTTTACGCATACGTATGAAGGTGAGTACTTTTTTAGCTTTTTTGTGTTTATTTTTTGGCTGAATCGCTCTCTATAAGATTGGAATGCTAACGAAGATCTAACAGTTCTTAGCAAGAAGTGAGAAGGCCTATGGTATAATAGTGGCATTTAATGACTTGGTACTATAGACCTTCTAAGACTATGCTCTTGCAATAGTGGGCTTAGGGTGTCCGTCTCTCTATTGGCAATAGTGAATATGCACGCGGGCACATTGGCACAGTACGAAACGCAAACTACGCTCTGGGGAATAAAAGAGTATGAGCCAGTTTGGTGATCAGCTTCGCGCGGCTCGAGAGAGCCAAGGAATATCAATAGCACAGGCTGCACTAGAAACACGCATTCTTCAACGCTATATTGTGGCGTTAGAAGAAGGTGATTTCCAACAATTGCCCGGTGATGTGTATGCACGTGGCTTCGTACGAAACTATGCAAATTATTTAGGTCTTCCCAGCGAAGAACTAATTGAAGCATATCGGCGTGAACGAGGTGCAACGGATAAAATTGTTGTTGTACCGACCGCAAAGATGCCCCGTGTTCATACCTATGTATTGCCCAACTTTCTGGGCGTATTTTTCATCACCTGTGCGATTGTTATTCTCGCCTATTTCGCGTTAAGTTGGCTTGGTAGAATCGGGAATCCCCCTGAGGTTGCTACGTTAGTAGATCCGACGCCTATGTTGCCTACACCCACGCCATTGGCGACTGAGGTGGCTAGCGCGACTCCGGTTGTGGTTCCCACTCTCGCTCCGACGACCTTGGCCCAAGTCGGCCCAACCTCATTGGTTGCGGGAGGTGTTGGGCAGGGCGGCTTGAGTGCAACTGTTCAACCGACCCCAACACCCGAAGCGCCGATTATGTTGAAAGTCACCATCAAAGAGAATACTATTGGTTCTTGGTTGCGTATTCAGGTTGATGGTGAAACGAAATTTGAGGGTATCATGGCCGGCGGAACGTCTCAAGACTTCCAAGCGAAACGACGGGTCTTTATTCGTTCGGGCAACCCAGCTGTTGTTTTTGTGAGCGTCAATGGTATGGAGCCGCAAGTGTTAAGTCCGCTTGCTGGGCAGCCCACCAACTGGGAGTGGCCGCCACAGTAAGCGCGTGTGGCACAGACGAGCTGTGATGCGTGGGGCCACCTCACGCATCTCTTTTTATGTCCACAGGAGTAATCGAACGATGCCAGCAGAAAGCACATTTGACATTGTTTCTGAGTACGATAAGCAGGAACTGCGCAATGCGGTCGATCAAGCTCGGCGCGAGGTGCAGCAACGCTACGACTTGAAGGATAGCAAGACCGAGTTTGACCTGAGCGACGACGAGTTGGTGATCAGCACCGATAGCGAAATGCACCTTGACGCAGTGCGCGACCTGTTCAAGACCAAAGCTATTCGCCGTCAACTGTCGCTGAAGATCTTCGATTTCGGCGAGGTCGAACAGATCGCAGGCGCGCGCGTACGCCAGCGGGTGAAGCTGCGCAAAGGAATCGCCGACGACCTGGCTAAGAAGCTGCAGAAGATGATCAAAGAGCAGTTCCCCAAGGTGCAAGCGCGCATTCAGGGCGATGCTCTGCGGGTTGGCAGCAAGAGCCGCGACGAACTACAGGCGGTTATTCAAATGTTGCGCTCGCGCGAAGACGAGATTCCGGTGCCGCTGCAGTACACGAATTATCGCTAAGGCGAGGCTTTATTTCTCGGTTTGGCAAATTATGCTATAGTTAGCATTAGGTACGAATTGGATCACACGACGAGGAATGCAACATGTAGCTCCTCGTCGTTGTGTGTTTCTATTAGATAGATAGCAGAACATAAGCAGAAATCAGACGCTCGCGAAGCGGCTGTCATTCTGCAACTTACGTCTATGAAATATCATATTATTACCCTGGGTTGTCCCAAGAACTCTGTCGATAGCGAAGGTATGGATAGCATTTTGTCGGCTCAGGGGCACGCTCCGGTTGCAGAGATCCAAGATGCTGACCTGGTGATCGTCAATACCTGTAGCTTTATCGCTGCGGCCCGGGACGAAACGCTTCAAGTCTTGCGCGAGATCGGGCAAAACAAAAAACCCAACCAGCGTTTGATCGCGGCCGGTTGTATGGCGCAGAGCCACGGCGATATCGTCAAAGAGGTGCCCGGCGTTGATGCGATTTTGGGTACGCAACAATGGATGCGGATCGGCGAACTGGTTGGCGCGCCCAATGCACCCAAGAACGGCGCCTTTATTCCGCTACAAACTGGACCGAGCGCTATTCCGCTCACGGCAGCGCCCCAAGCTGCCAGTTTACCGGTTCTGGAACTGAGCGCAGTCGCTCCGGCTGCATCCAGCGTCGAGGCATTACCATCTATCCCCGAGCAAGAGAGCAGCTACGCCGACTGGCGAACTGCTCCGGTCAAGCGCCGCGTCAGCAGCCCTTCGGCCTATTTGAAGATCAGCGACGGCTGCAACCTGCGCTGCGCCTTCTGTACCATTCCTTCCTTCAAAGGCAATATGCGCTCGAAACCGATGGGCGCGATTCTGGGAGAAGCCCAAGAGCTGGCAGCGCGTGGTGTGCGCGAGATCGTTTTGGTTGCTCAGCACTTAACCGACTATGGCCGCGACCTGCGGATTAAAGACGGGCTTGCAACCTTGTTAGAAGAGCTCTGCCAAGTGCTGCCCGCAGATACCTGGATTCGCCTGATGTACGCCTATCCGCACGGCATCAGCGAGAAGTTGATCCAGACCATGGCCGATCACAAGCAGATCTGCGCCTACCTCGACATGCCCTTGCAGCACGCTCACCCCGACACATTGCGCCGTATGCGCCGCCCGCCAGATACCGATCGCACCAAGGGCATTTTGCGCGATCTGCGCGCCGCTATGCCCGATATCGCCCTGCGTTCGACCTTTATTGTGGGCTTCCCGGGCGAAACCGATGCCGAGTTTAAGACCTTGTTGAACTTCTTAGAAGAGGTAGAACTCGACCGTGTGGGTGCCTTCCGCTTCTCGAAGGAGCCGGGTACACACGCCGCGACTCTGCCCGATCAGGTGCGCCCGCGTGTGATTGAGCGCCGCTGGCACGAATTGATGCAGCTTCAGCAGGGCATCTCCTTATCGCGCAATCGTCGCTGGAAGGGTCGCACCATCGATGTGCTGATCGAGGGCGAGGGCGAGACCGACGACGGCAGAAAGCTCGTGGTTGGACGCTCGTTCCGCGATGCGCCCGAGGTTGACGGCCAGGTGTTTGTTTGGGGCCAAGCTCCGGTTGGCAGCATTGTCAAGGTCAAGGTCACTCAGCCGACCGAGTATGACTTGTGGGGCAAACTAGTTAAAAGCTAGTGTGTATAAAGAAACATCCTTATATACGAAACCTGTAGAGATGGGAAGAAGCTTCACAGGAGACGTATATAAGGATGTTTTCCAGATCTGCTGGTTCAGTCAGGTTGGAGATGTGAGTAAGGAGGTATTAGGAATTATCCTCCTTCTCACCCTCTCTTCAAGCGTTGACACGGCGCTGCAAAACGCGGTGCAAGCGGCGCAGCTCGTTCGGGTTACGTCTGGCGAGATAATCGACCATATAGTCGATGGCCGTATCACTATAGTCGTCTAAAAGGCCGTCGAGAACCTGCTGCACAACCATCGTGACGAACTCTTCTTCGTTGATCGCAGGCGAGTAGACATAAGCCAAACCTTCGCGATGACGATCCAGAACGCCCTTCTCGTGCAGGCGGCTCATGGTGGTCATAACGGTGGTATAGGCGATTTCGCGCTGCTGCGACAGTTTGCGATGAACTTTCTTAACGGTGCTACGATCATCCTCCCAAAGGATCTGCATGATCTCAGTTTCAAGTGGGCCGAGTACTTTGACTAGGCCATCCTTGGCAGGGCTAAATCGAAAACGCATATTGAGTGGCATGTGATCTTCTCCTTTTGGATGGCGTCCTTCCCATTCCGTTCGAATGGGAGGTGTCATCACGGCTTGCTTGCGTCTAGTGTACTAGTCAGATACGCAAGCCACAATAGATTCAAATTACGCAAAGATTACATATAGGCAGTACTACAACGCATTGTAAAGACTGATTACTATGCACAATCGTATTTAAAGGCTCTAAAAGTGTAAATACTTTTTAATAATTGAAACAGTCGTAAATAGCTCGTAAAAGTGCAACTCCTTTCTCATAACTATTTCAATCAGGTATTTGTAAAACGTAAGAAGATAGGGTTTTCGATGACAAGATTGTGGATTGAAGGAGGTGTTTGTAGGGTGGTGCAGTAGGAGAGTGAGACTCTTCTACGTTTGTTTTGTTTAAAGTAGAGATAGAATCATTATAAGTCTTTTTCTGGATCCATTTTGAAAGATGACGAAAAGCAGATATTTGTTTCTGTTGTGTCAAGCACATTTCTATTTTTCGCTTATAGTAGAATCAATAATGTTGCTAGCTTTTATCAGATAGAAGGAACTGTCTCTATGCCTGCTCCTGATCTTCGAGCCCTTATTCAACAGGAAATGCGCGCCGCTTTTCCTGCAGCTGAAGCGCGAGTCGCTGACTTTTATGCCATGCAGGAATACCACCTTGGTTGGCGTGATCGGAACTTTGAGCCAGCTTCTTTTGATCCCGGCAAACTGTTGCGCCCGCAATTAGTGGTTCTGTCGTGTCTGGCAGTTGGTGGTAAACTCGAACACGCCCTCCCGCTGGCGGCTGCTATTCAACTATTGCACGACTTCACACTCATTCACGATGATATCGAGGATCAGAGCGATACACGCCGCGGTCGGGTGACGGTCTGGAAGGAGTGGGGCCTCGCACACGGAATCAACGCTGGCGATGGACTGTTTGTGGTCGCACACCTCGCAGCCCATCGTCTTTCTGAGGTTGGCGTGCTGCCTGCTGTCACGCTAGAGATCTTGCGTCGCTTCGATCAAACTATCCTAACGATTTGTGAAGGTCAGTTCCTTGATCTTAGTTTCGAGCATACCGTGAGCATCACCGAAGAAGACTACCTAGCGATGATCAGTCGCAAGACAGCTGCCCTGGTGGCTGCTTCAACTGGGCTAGGCGCGATCGTCGGTAATGCTTCTTTAGAAGCTGCACAAGCCTTATTCGATTTTGGTGAAGGTATTGGACTCGCCTTCCAAATCCAAGATGACCTGCTTGGAATTTGGGGTGATCCTGAAACAACCGGCAAGCCGCGTGCCGCCGATCTGATGCGCCGCAAGCTGAGCCTGCCGGTTATTCACGCCCTGCGCTATAGCGATGAGCGCGAGGAGTTAGCCGCGCTCTATACTCAGAGCGAGATGGACGCAGAGAAGGTCGAAAAGGTCTTGGCGATCTTAGATCGAGCCGGTTCGCCTGGCTATACCGAGAGCGTCGCTAACCATTATCATCAGCAGGCTTTAGCGGCTTTAGAGCGCGTTCCAAGCCCCAGCAGCGAAGAGGCCGCAAACGCCCTCGCTACCATCAAAAAGGTGGCAGCCTCGCTACCGGGCCGCAAGGTCTAGCTCACACGGCACAATCAAGCTTGCTCGAGGGGCATCTTGTCTTGTTCGACGATATGCCCCTTGTTGCTTTTAGCGTGCTGGCGGCTACGTCCTTCCCCCAAACAAGGCTTCTAGCGCGTCCGCCTACGGCTACCAACAGCCTGCCCGTCGCGAAGGGCTGCTATCTGGCTGTGCAACGAGGCCGCCCACAACGCTTCAAACAAAGCGTGTACTCGCACATTCGCTTAGAGACCATTTTGCGCTATCGTGCGAAATCTCACACCAAACATAGTCAAGCAGTGCTTGTTAGTATGGGTCGTAGAGTTAATAGCCCATAAAGCGCTTTCTAATGCCATAAAATGCAAAGGGCCTGCCGCAATTGGCGCATCTGTGCTATAATCAGCTAAGATGTTCAAGCGATTTGGTATGCGAAGGTAGGGTAGAAGATCTATGGCGACAAAGAGCTCAAAATCGAAGAGCAGCAGCCGTAGCGGCAGCAAATCAAGCACGAGCAATCGCGGCACAAACGCACGTAAAAGCAGCCGCAAACCAGCAAGCCCTCAGCCTTCTGCATTTGAACTGAAACTCGGGCCAGAACATCAGCGCGAGTTATTTGCGCTCTCTTTGTTGACGATCGCGATCGCTACGCTGATCTTCTTTATTACCGATAGCGCTGGCGGAATCGGTTCGTTCTATATCGAGACGGTTCAGCGCGCCTTCGGGCAAGGTGCCCTCGTTGTGCCGCTCGCTTTGGGCCTATTGGGCATTGCGATCTTGGTGCAAGAGCGCTTTCAAGACGCCAAATTAACCGGCAACAACATCCTCGGGACGCTTTTGGTTTTGACCGGCGTTTTGGGCATGTTGGAATTCCCGATCGAGCGCGTTGGCCCTCAAGATCAGGTCGGCAGTGGCGGCGGTTTAGTTGGCTATGTGATCGTCAATCTGCTTTCGGCGGCCCTCGGGCGACCGGTGACCTTTTTGATCATCTGTATGGTCGCGCTGTTTGGTTTGCTCTTAACCTTTAACCTGACCCTGCGCGAGCTTTTGATCGGAACACGCAACTTTTTTGTCGAGCTTTGGTATGTGGCTTGGAGCGGACCGCGCCGTCCGGTCGAGACCGAGCAGGTTACCCTGATCGAGCCGAAGCGCACTCGTTCGAGCGCAGAACCACGCCCTTTTCTGCCGCCCCCCGGCAGCAGCGACGACCCCTTCGATGACGATGAGATCATTGTAACGCCAGTGGCCGAACGCCCGACGCGCAAGAGCTTGTTTCAGCGTCCTGAAGGTTCGCCCGCCATTCTGCGCAACGGAAAGAGCGAGGCGCCTTCTACCAAACCAGAGAAAGCTGCCAAAGGCAAGGCCGCAAAGGCCGAAAAAGCTGCCAAAGTCGAGAGCAGTGTGGCAGCTCCTACAGCGCTTCGTTCGAGCGCCGAAGCGATCAACGAGAGCGTGCAGGAGGAGCTTGACATGGGCGCGCCCACGGTCTATCGCGCTTGGCCCCTGCCCTCGCTCGACTTGCTTGATCGTTATGTGGCTGGCTCGATCTCTGATGAAGAGAAGCGCAATAAGGCGCGCCTGATCGAGCAGACCTTGGCGAACTTTAAGGTCGAAGCGCAGGTGGTTGGTGTCAACACCGGTCCAGCGGTGACTCAGTTCGAGCTTCAGCCTGCTATGGGCGTCAAGATCAGCAAGATTACTACCTTAGAGAAGGATCTTGCGTTGGCGCTGGCCGCCCACTCGATCCGGATCGAAGCGCCGATCCCCGGCAAAGGTGTGGTAGGCATCGAGATCCCGAACTCGGCCATCGCTTTGGTAAGTATGCGCGAAGTGATCGATAGCGAAGAGTTTGAGACCAGTAAGGCCAAACTCAAGCTGCCACTGGGCAAGGATGTGAGCGGTCTGCCGGTGATCGCCGATATGACGCGCATGCCGCACCTGCTGGTGGCTGGTAGCACCGGCTCGGGTAAGTCGGCAGCTATCAACGCCTACTTGTGTGGTTTGCTGCTACGCCATAGCCCCGACGAACTGAAGCTGATTATGGTCGACCCCAAAATGGTCGAACTGATCATCTATAACGACATTCCCCATTTGCTTTCGCCGGTCGTGACCGAGCTAGAGCGGGTGGTGCCGACCTTGAAGTGGGCCACGCGCGAAATGGAGCGGCGCTACAAGGTCTTTGCAAAGCATGCCTGTCGTAATATCGATTCCTATCGTCAGCTTGCGCGGCGACGCGCCGATCTTGAACCGATGCCCTACATCGTGATCGTAATCGACGAGTTGGCCGACTTGATGATGATGGCCCCCGACGAGGTTGAAACTCAGATCTGTCGTTTGGCGCAGATGGCGCGCGCAACAGGCATTCACCTGATTATCGCGACTCAGCGCCCCTCGGTCGATGTGATCACCGGTTTGATCAAGGCTAACTTCCCTTCGCGCATCGCCTTCGCGGTGACATCGCAGATCGACAGCCGTGTGATCATCGATGCACCCGGCGCCGAGCAGCTGTTAGGTCGCGGCGATATGCTCTATATGGCCGCCGATGCCGCCAAGTTGGTGCGTATCCAAGGCACTTGGGTGAGCGAAGGCGAGGTCGAGCGGATTGTGCAGTTCTGGCGTTCGGCCCAGCGCCCCGAGACACCTGCGGGCCAAACTGCAGATCAATCGACTTCTGCTGCGACACCTAAAGGCACGAATGCCAACGCGAGCAACGGAGCATCCTATAATCCGAAGGCCGATAAACTCTCTGCTAAGCAGTCTGAGAATAGTTCGAGTGGTTCTTCCTTAGCCTTCACACCGCCTGGCGAGTTTCTCGATAAAGATGAAAGAGACGAGCTTTTGCCCCAAGCGATCAGCTTGGTGAAGCAGCATAAACGGGCCTCGGCTTCGCTGTTACAGCGCCGTATGCGGATCGGCTATAGCAAAGCGGCCCAGTTGATCGACCTTCTAGAGCAAGAAGGCATTGTGGGGCCAGCCGAAGGAGGGCGCTCGCGCGAGGTGATCGGTAACGAGGATCTCTAGCAAGCCTTTTGTAGAGCTTATCAAGCGCTCTGGTGAGATAGCGTTCTCGCCGGAGCGCTTTTGTGTTGTCGATGCTTGCTGCGAAGCTCATTGTTATCGTTGCGTTTTCGAGGCTAGCGCCTCGCGCACGATAGAACCTCGTTTGAGGGATGGACTGTTTGTAGCCGTAGGCGGACGCGGTTGAGACCGGATGGAAGGTGAAGACGGGGCCGCCAGAGCGCTAAAGGAAACTAGCTGTTATTTGCGCTACGATGCATGAATTGCCTTTTGCAAGCCCTGCACTTTACGTCGTGTGCAATTGGGTGTGCACATGCCTTGCTCTATACAGCTGCCGTCGCGTTTGCATACCGATGGAACGCCGGGCAGGCCGCGCAGTTGGTTGTAGGCTTGCTGGAAGCAGGCGGTGAATTCCTTTGCGAGCAGCGAGCGGCTGCGCTGGGCGTGATAGAGCGCTACGATGGTGCGTTGGGGCGTGGCATCTAAGAGCGGGCGGTAGATACAGGTTTCGGCCAGATCGGTTTCGGCCAGCATGTTGGGCACTAGGGCAATGCCGAGGCCCGCTGCCACACAGCTTTGCACCGTCCAGAGGTGCGAGGTGCGACAGACAATCTTGGGGTTGATCTGTTGTTCGTAGCAGAAGTTATCGACCTGCTGACTCAAACAGTGATCTTCGTGAAGCGCAATAAATGGTTCTGTTCTGAGTTGGGAAACGCTCAATTCTGCACAGCTCTCAAGCTCGTGGTCGTGCGGCATGGCGACAAGCAGTGGCTCGTGAAAGAGCTTTTCGGTCTGAATGAGGCTATGACTGATGGGCAGACTAGCGTAACAGACATCGAGCTCGAAGTTTAAGAGTGCTTCGAGCAGCAGTTCGGTGGTGTGTTCGACCACTTCAAGCTCGGCCAGCGGGTAGCTGTTATGGAAGAGCTCAAGCGACTGAGGTAGTAAGAAGGGCGCAAGGGTTGGAATAATACCGACCGATACTTTGCCGCGTCCCGATGCTATTTCATCGTTGATGCTGCTTTTGATCGATTGGAGTTCGGCTAAGATTCGTTGGGCACGAGGTAAGAGCGCTTTGCCTGCTGGGGTGAGGCGCACAGTGCGGCCCAGGCGTTCAAAGAGCTTTTCGTCGAGCTCTTGTTCGAGCTTGATGATCTGTTGGCTCAACGAAGGTTGTGCAACATTGCAGCGCTCGGCAGCGCGGCTAAAGCCGCCAGTTTCGGCAACAGCGACGAAATAGTGGAGTTGATGGAATTCCATAGGTTCAGCCTATTGACGGTATAGGAAAGATGTTTTGCTTCTAAACAACCACTACGCTATAGTAGCTTTGTGACAAGGATGTAAGGAGTTGAATATGTTTGCGAAGCGTTTGAAACAAACGCTACTTAGCGATTCGGAACATTCCCCAGGAAGTTATGGTCGGGGCATTTATGCCGGACATAGCACCTTCGGACAGGACTTCTCCACACCCGGGAGTTACGGGCGCGGCGAATACGCTGGCCATAGCACTCACCAGATCGACTTTAGCAGTCAGGGGAGTTTTGGTCATGTTGAATATCGTGATCGTAACACACATCATATCAAAGTAGCAACCCAAGGCTGTTTTGCCTCTCGAACTCTGCCTATTTCGGATGCAGAAGCGAGCGACAAACAGATTTTTCATATTAGTGATCCCGCTGTAGAGCTGTAGTTATAAGGATGTTTAGACATGTCTGATGAGAAGAAGCCCCTACTGACAACCGCACACGGTCAGCCGATTGCGGATAACCAAAATTCTTTGACTGCTGGCCCGCGTGGCCCAATTTTGATGCAGGATTACCAACTGCTTGAGAAGATGGCGACCTTCAACCGCGAGCGCGTTCCTGAGCGCGTGGTGCATGCCAAAGGTTCAGGTGCCTATGGTCATCTGACCATCACCAACGATATTACCAAATATTCCAAGGCTGCTATTTTCTCTGAAGTTGGCAAGAAGACCGAGGTTTTGGTGCGCTTCTCGACCGTTGCGGGTGAGCATGGCGCTGCAGACGCCGAGCGCGACGTACGTGGCTTCGCTGTGAAGTTCTATACCGAAGAGGGCAACTGGGATATTGTTGGTAACAACACCCCGGTCTTCTTTGTGCGCGATCCCTACAAGTTCAGCGACTTTATTCACACCCAAAAGCGCCACCCCAAGACCAACATGCGCAGCGCGACTGCGATGTGGGATTTCTGGTCGCTGTCGCCCGAGAGCTTGCACCAGGTGACCATTCTGTTCAGCGATCGCGGTTTGCCGACCGACTATCGCCACATCAATGGTTATGGTAGCCACACCTATAGCTTCATCAACGCCAACAACGAGCGCTTCTGGGTCAAGTTCCACTTCAAGACCATGCAGGGCATCAAGACGATGACCAACGAAGAAGCTGCTAAAGTGATCGGTGAGGACCGCGAGAGCTCGCAGCGCGACCTCTACGAGGCCATCGAGCGCGGTGACTATCCGAAGTGGCGCTTCTGCGTTCAGATCATGCCCGAGGCTGAAGCTGAGACCTATCACATCAACCCCTTCGATCTGACCAAGGTATGGCCGCACGCCGACTATCCGCTGATCGAAGTTGGTATTCTGGAGCTGAACCGCAACCCCGAGAACTACTTCGCCGAGATCGAGCAGGCCGCTTTCGAGCCTTCCAATATCGTGCCCGGCGTTGGCTTCTCGCCCGACAAGATGCTGCAAGCTCGTATTATGTCGTACGCCGACGCCCACCGCTACCGCATCGGTGTGAACTACGCCGCTCTGCCGGTTAACAAGCCGCGCTCGGCTGTGAACACCTATCACCGCGATGGCCAGATGCGCTTCGACGGCAACGGCGGCGGTTCGGTCAACTACGAGCCGAACAGCTTCGGTGGCCCGACCCAAGATTCGCGCTACGCTGAGCCGCCGCTCAAGATCAGCGGCGACGCTGCTCGCTACGATCACCGCGAGGGCAACGACGATTACACCCAGGCTGGCAACCTGTTCCGCCTGATGAACGACAACCAGAAACAGCAGCTCTTCTCGAACATTGCTAGCGCTATGGCTGGCGTGCCCGAATTCATTCAGCGCCGCCAGATCGGCCACTTCTACAAGGCTGATCCGGAATATGGCCGCGGTGTTGCCAAGGCGCTTGGCCTAGAGACCCCTGAATTCGAGGCCTAGTTGTTGAGTTCGCTCAAGAGCTAACTGCCTTAAACAAACCAAAAGAGGATTACCCGCTTATGGGTAGTCCTCTTTTTTATGTATGGCCTTTCACAGACCCTGCCAACGAGAAATAGATACCGTACCCTGAGTTTGTCGAAGGGTACGGTACGCTGTTTTGCAAGAAAGAATAGCTTCGACAGGCATAGCCAAGGCAGCTTGTAGCCGAATGTGTCATAACAGCTTTTGCTCAAAGTCTCAGTGTTTCGCGTGGTGAGCCTTAGCGTTGACCTCGCCAAGCTGTCAAGCGAATCAACAAAGCTAGCAAGAAAAGCGTATAATAGAAAACAATACTATTCACGAGGAGTTTGCCTATGTCTGTAGAATCGTTTCGTAACCAAGCGCGAATGCTCCTTGATCAGATGATGCACGAGACACCGAAAGCAGATCCTGAACAGGTGCTTGATGCCTATGCGGATGCGCTTGCGCAGCTGCATGCGAGCGAATCGCATAGGCTGCTCAATGAAGTGATGGACGATGTGCGAACGCGCCTTGATGCGCGACTTTCGCCAGACCCGGTGCGTCAAACGATCGCCAGCGTTCAAACGACGGTGCAAGATTTTTGGCGTTCGCTCTGGCAAGGTTAAGACGAGCAGACAACTCGCTTGGTAAGGTTCTCTCAAGGGCTGGACCGGCCGGATCGTAGGCGTAGGGCCAGCCTCTCTTTGTTAGATGCGTGGAGATTCATGCGAATTTTGATCCCAACCGATGTGTTCCCGCCCGGTGGAGGAGCGGCGTGGAGCACCCACGCTTTAGCGCGTGCTTTGATCGAACGAGAGCATACGGTAAATGTGGTGGTGCCGCAACGAGGCAAGCAGGGCTATAGCGCTGAAAATGCCTTCGATGTGCCGACTGTGCGCTGGGGCTACAAGGCTCCCAAGCTGCCCTTTGTGCAGAACTACGCGCGTTACGAACGCTTATGGCCGCGCTTGGCCGACTGGATCGTCGAACAGTATCGCGAGCAGCCGCCCGATCTGATCCACGCTCAACATGTGCAGACCAGTGTTCCGGCCATTTTAGCGGCTCAGCGCCTGAAGCGCCCGGTTGTGGTCACGATTCGCGATCATTGGCCTTGGGATTACTTTACGCTTGGTTTGCACGGCGACCATATCCCGTACCCGGGTCAGAGCTGGGCCTCCTTGGCGACCGAGCTGCCCGCTCGGCTCGGGCCGTTGAAAGGCTCGCTGGCGCTGCCCGCTATTCCCTATATGCGTGCCCATCTCAAGCGGCGCCAGCGCTATCTGGCTCAAGCCGATGCGGTTGTAGCTGTCAGTAACTACATCGCCGAGCGTCTAGAGGGGATCGTGCCCGCCGATCGGATCCATGTTGTTCCCAATCTGGTTGATTTGGCGCAGATCGAGCAGATTGTAGCCGAAGCGCCCCAAAACCTGCCGGACGAGCCGTTTTTGCTCTATGTCGGCAAACTGGAGCCGAACAAAGGCGCGGGCTTGTTGGGCGCGATCTTCCAAGCCTATCGTCTGCAAGGCCATGCTGAACCTCCGCGCTTGCTGATCTGTGGCAATGGCCCACTGCAAGCCAAGATCGAGCGCGATCTGCAGGCTTTGGGAGTGCGTTATAGCTTGTTGCAATGGGTTGATCACAACGAAGTGCTGCGATTGATGGCACGCTGTGAGCTGTTGCTCTTTCCGTCGCTGTGGGGCGAGGCGCTCAGCCGCGTGCTTTTGGAAGCCTCTGCGGCCCGTACAACGATGCTGGCGATGCCCACAGGTGGCACGCGCGACATTATCGAAGATGGCGTGAGCGGCGCTTTGGCGGCTACTCCTCAGCTGTTTGCGAGCCGCATGGCCGAGTTGTTGAACGATGCCGCGCTGCGGCGCAGATTGGCTGCTGGAGCGTATCAGAAGGCGCTGAGCTGCTTTGCAAAGCCGGTGGTTGTCGAGCGTTTTGAAACGCTTTATCGGGGCTTGATCGATCGATCTGCTGCTTTAGCCTAGATCTGTTGGAAGAAATTTTGTGAAAGGAACTGTATGAGCACGCTTTACCTGGAGTATTGGACCGAAGGCGACGACTTTTGTATCTCCGCTTGGGATGAAGAAGAGTTTGAGGAAGAGTTGACGCTGGAAGGTGAAAGCTCCGTTCTGCTCGGCCATATTGCGACCCTTTACAATATTCTTGAGGAGAAAGAGACTGAGCGTCTCAAAGAATTTGAGGCATCGCTTGCATTTGTGAGCGAGCGCTTGCTCAAGCCTTTCACTTCACAGATCGATACTCACGATTTTATTCGCTTTATCGTGTTTGAAGATCTGATACACGCGCCTCTGGATCTGCTTTTGTACCGTGGCCAATACCTCTTCTTGCAACGCCAAGTCTGTTACCAGATCGACGAAGGCTATGTCGACGACGAGCCCGAGGTCGAGATCGAGAGCGCACTCTTATTAGCCGATCTGAGCGCCGATCCTGAACGTGCCTGCGCCCAAGTTGCCGAGCTTGTCGAAGAATCGGTTTACGCCGAAGATGAAGATGCGCGGATCGAATTGTTGGAAGAGCATGGCGCCGAGGTTGATCTGATCGTTATTAGTGCACACGGCACTCTTGACGACGAGAATAGAGGCTTTCTCACTTTAAACGATGAAGATATCAGTCCCGAGCAGCTCGAAGATATCTCTGCTTGGATCGTTTACTTCGATTCGTGCCAGCAGGCCATCAATATCGACTATCTCGAGGCCTTCCAATATGCAGGCGATGTCGAATATTATCTTGCGCCGATTATCAGCAACGACGCGGGCGACTCGTCGACCAAGACCATGCTCTGGTTTACCCAAAAGGTGATGGCGAGCCAGAATCCGTTTCAAGCCCTGTTTGAGACCCGTCAAAGCCTCTTCAACTATTACACCAACGAAGAGCAACTTGACCCGATCAAAGTGCTCAACAAGGCTTTTGCCTTCCGCATCTATGAGTTTGTGGTCGAATACGACGACGAAGAAGACGAGGAGGAAGACGAGGAATAGTCGATTCGCTCGTTTTGTAGATCTCGACAAGCACCCTCTCAACAACTGATAACAGATCCGTTTGCTGATTTTCTAGCTCTGGCGGAGAGGTTTATTGCTCCCATTCGGCTTCTAGCGCGTCCGCCTACGGCTACCAACGGGCAGTCCGCCAAAATGGGCTGCTAGCGCGTCCAAGCGAGCGCCCGAGGCAACTAGCAAACATTAGGATCGTATCAGCGAGAGGGTGCTTTGGCGCTTTGGGGAGCTTAATCAGCGCTCGCTTGGACGCTATGGCGGTTTGTGCTAGCTCTTGCTGGCGGCGTGAAGGTTTGCGCTTGGGCAAGCTTGTGAAAGGAATACTATGAGCACGCTTTTTTTGTACTATTGGCTTGAAGACGATGACGTTTGCATGCTGGCTTGGGATGAGGATGGGGTGGAGGAAGAGCTAAGGCTGGAAGCTGAAAGCCCACTTGTGCTCCAGCAGATCACGACCATCTACGACATCCTTGAGGCGCCACAGATCGAGCGCGCTCAAGAGTTTCACACAACGCTTCGTCTTCTGAGCGAGCGCTTGCTCAAGCCTTTCGCTGCCCTGATCGACACGCACACGCTGATCCGTTTTACCGTCACTCCAGACCTCATCAAAGCGCCCTTAGACTTGCTCTTGCACCGCGACCAATATCTCTTCGTACAGCGCCCAGTCTGTTATCAGGTCGATATCGGCTTGGTTGACGATGAGCCTCAGTTTGAGATCGAGAATGCGCTCGTGCTGGCTGATTCGAACAGCGACCCATTACAAGCTTGCCTCGAAGTGGCCAAGCAGATCGACGGATCGCTCTATGCCGAAGGTGAAAACGCCATCGTTGCCGTGCTGGAAGAGCATGCCGAGGACATCGACCTGATCGTTGTGAGCGCTCGTGGCAGGCTCAATGAAGATAACACGGGCGCCATTGTGCTCAACGATGAAGAGCTCGACGCAGAGCAGATCGCACAGTTCGGAGCTTGGATCGTTTACTTCGATTCAAGCCAGCAGGGCATCAACACCGACTATTTGGGAGCCTTCCAATACCTGAGCAGTGTTGAGTACTATGTTGCGCCGATCATCAGTACCGAAGCGAATAGATCCTATAGCGATACCATGCTTTGGTTTATGGAAAAGTTGCTGGCGAGCAAGAATCCTTTCCAAGCTCTGTTTGAAACCCGTCAGCGCCTCTTCAATGACAACAGCGCTGAAGCGGGGAGCGATCCGATCGAAGTGCTGCGTGAGTCCTACGCCTTCCGCTTATACGAGTTCGTTGAATACATCGACGATGAGGAAGACGAGCTGGATGGAGCAGACTTTTTGTACGCTCCCACTGCTTAATAGCAAGTCTAGCTGATCATTGAAAAGCAGCGCGAGAAAACATCAGGCTTCACCTTTCAAGCTCTGGCGGCGAGTTTCTTACCGTCCATTCGGTCTTTAGCGCGTCCGCCTACGGCTATCAGATGGGCTAATCTACCCTCATCCCCGACCCTTCTCCCGCAATGCGGGAGCTGTACATTAGCCACAAATCGACATACGGTCAGCGTTATCTGCCCTCACCCCCCTGGCCCCCTCTCCCGCACTGCGGGCGAGGGGGTGAATTACAAGCTCTCCGCGTTCTGTGCTCTCAAGGATACTCCCGCGATGCTATGCGAACGATCGCCTGCTGCCGACGCGACTGTTGGGTAATGCATAGCATTGCGGGAGAAGGGCGAATGCTCTCCCGCTCATTCGCAATCTTCCAAACTGGCCTCCTATTCCACTAACCTTCCCGCAGCTTCGCAGCGAGAAGATTTTAGAGGGCTTTGGAAAGCGAAGTACACTATTTTGAATCTGCTTGCAGCAGGCAGATCGCAGCGAAGACAATGAAAGGCAGTGTGCCAAGCTTCTTGGTGCTTGCACCAGGAAGCTTGCATCGAACGCGTCGCAAGCAGCGAAACGAGGCGTCGTTTGGGAGGGCGGGAACTTGATAGCCGGAGGCGGACGCGCTAAAGGCCGAATGGAAGCTAGAGCACCTGACGCCTAACAAAACAAACACCCTCTCCCAACATTGGGAGAGGGTTGTTTGCTGGAGGTTGTTCGGAATATTATTCGAAAGCGGAAGCAACTTCCGAGATCGACTCGGCGACGGTGCCCAGACCAGCGTTGGCGATGTACCAAATAGCTGGGTCGAGGTAGACGATCTTGCCGTTCTTGGCAGCGTCGGTCGAGTTGACCAGCGCGTTGTCGAGCAGCACGGCGGCGGGGGTCTCGCTGGCTTCGCCAGTGGCGGCGTCGCGGTCGATCACAAACAGAATGCCCGGGTTCTTCTCTTGGATGAACTCGTAGGAGATCGCATCGCCGTGGGTAGCAGCGCTGATTTCATCGCTGTTGGTCGCAGCAGCAACACCCAAAACGTCGTGGATGATGCCGAAGCGCGAGCCAGGGCCGAAGGCGTTGACTTTGCCACCCGAGGTCATCAGGATCAGGCTGTTAAGGCCGCTCTCGCTAGCCTTAGCCTTGACGCTCTCGATCGAGGCGTCGATAGCAGCCAGCTTCTCGGCGGCATCAGCCTCTTTGCCGAAGATGGTCGCAATGGTCTCGACGTTCGACTTGAAGCTGTTCATGAAGTCCTTCTGGTTGATGCTCAGGTCGATGGTCGGAGCGATCTGAGCGAGCTCTGGGTAGACAGCAGCCGAGCGGCCGGCCACGATGATCAGTTCGGGCTTGAGCTCGTTGACCTTCTCGTAGTCTGGCTCGAAGAGCGTACCAGCGTTCTGAACCGGAGCTTCCAAGTACTTCGAGAGGAACTTGGGAGTGCTTGCGCCTTGGGGAATAGCGATCACACTGTCGCCGGCGCCCAGCTGGTCGATGGTGTCGAGCAGGCTGTAGTCGAACACGATCACTTTGCTGGGGTTCTTCTTAACGGTGGTTTCACCCTGAGCGTGGCTGATGGTGATTTCGCCGCCCTCTGTAGCGGCAGGAGCATCTGTAGGAGCAACTTCTTCGCTAGCGGTGGACTCTGCGGCGGAGGCATCGGTCGACGCCGGAGCTTCAGCGGCGGGTGCAGCGGTCGGAGCAGCAGCGGGTGCCGAGCTGCCACAAGCGGTTAAGAGCATACCCATCAGCAGTGCAGCTGCCAACAGGAGACGACGGCTAGTTCCAGCGATGTTCATGGTGCTCTCCTCAAAGAGTGTACATATTCTTTACGAGCTAGCTCGTAAATACTCCAAGCATTGTAAAGACAAGGATTACGAAAAATAGACACCGATACGATTGCCGTTGATCACTTCGATAGGAATATCCATATCGTAGATCTCGCGCAATGCGGACGTTTCGATAATTTGGCTGACTGAGCCGTGACGGATCAATTTGCCATCTTTGAGCGCCACAATTGAGTCGGAGTGGCAGGAGGCGAAATTGATGTCGTGCACGACCAAGATGATCGTTTTGCCCAGCTCATTGACCATACGGCGCAAGACGTGCATAATCTGCACCGAGTGTTTCATGTCGAGATTGTTGAGCGGCTCGTCGAGCAAGATATAGTCGGTGTTTTGGCAGATCACCATGGCAACAAAGGCCCGTTGGCGCTGACCGCCGCTCAGTTGGTCTAGGAATCGGTGTTCGAATTCGCGCAGGTCCATATAGTCGATCGCTTCATCGACGAACTTCCAATCTTCGTCGTTGAGCCGACCCTGCGAATAGGGGAAGCGTCCGAAACTGACCAGTTCGCGCACCGTAAGGCGTACATTGATATGGTTTTCTTGTTTGAGGACCGAGATCTTCTTGGCCAGATCTTTGCTTTTGACCTTTGAGATCTCTTGTCCATCGATATAGATCTCGCCAGCATCGCGCGGGATCAAGCGGCTGATCATGCCGAGCAGGGTGCTTTTGCCAGCGCCATTCGGCCCGATGAACGAGGTGATCCCTCCCTTTGCGATTTTGAGCGAGACATTATCGACAACGGCTTTGGAGCCATATTTTTTTGTAAGATTGCGTACCTCGATCACGCCTTTGCCCCCTTTAAGAGTAGGAAGAGGAAGTAGAGACCTCCAACGAAATTGACGATGACGCTGATGCTTGTCGAGAAGGTGAAGACCCGCTCTACAAGCAGTTGGCCGCCTGCAATAGCGATAATGCTGATGAGCGTGGCCGCCGGAACCAAGAAGCTGTGGCGGTAGGTGCGCATAAATTCGTAGCTCAGGTTGGCGGCGAGCAGGCCGAAGAAAGTGATCGGGCCGACTAAGGCGGTCGAAACCGAGACGAAGATCGCGATCACCACCATACAGCGGTTTACAACTCGGCTGTGATCGATACCAAGGTTGATGGCTTGATCGCGGCCAAGCGAGATCGGATCAAGGAATTTAAAGAAGCGCAAGCTATACAGCGTTGTCAAAATAACCAGCACCGCCGAGATATTGATCAGATCGCTGCTGACGTTGTTGATGCTGGAAAACATGCGATCTTGCAGCACGGTAAATTCATTGGGGTCCATCACCATCTGCATAAAGGTGGTCAGGCTGCCAAAGAAGGTGCCGAAGATCATACCGATCAAGATCAGAAAGTAGAGGTTGCGGCCTTCGCGCTTAAACAACCAGCTGTACAGCAGCACGGCGAAGAGCACCATACAGCCGACATTCATCACAAATTGAGTCTGTTTGCTCATTTGGATCAAGGTCATGCTGCCAAATAGGAAGATGATCAGCGTTTGGATGAGCAGATAGACTGAGTCGAAGCCGATGATGCTTGGTGTGAGAATGCGGTTGTTAGTGACCGTCTGGAAGATAACGGTTGAATAGGCGATCGAGAAGCAGACCAACAGCATCGCAACGACTTTGATGCCGCGACGAGGCAACGCAAAGCCCCAGTCGGTCACGCCGATCGTCATGTACAGGCCGATGCAGAGCGTTGCGAGCAGGAACAAGCTCAAGAGCTTGGCCCATAACACTTGCGGGCTGACGTGGTAGTTCTGGCGCGGCTGTTCGCTCACAAAGCCGGTGCTTCCAAGAGCCGTTTGCTTGAGGGTTGCATGCCCTTCTTTGTTAGGCTTTGCTTGCATACGCCCCTCGCTTTGTGATCAGATAGATGAAGATGATGCTGCCGACGATACCGACCACCAAGCTGATCGGGATTTCATAGGGGTAGCGCACCAGTCGGCCGAAGATGTCGCAGATGAGCACGAAGAGCGAGCCAGCCAGCGCGGTTAAGGGCAGGGTGCGCTTGAGGTTATCGCCAAAGATGATCGTGACAACGTTTGGCACAACCAAGCCCAAGAAGGGGATAACACCAACCGTTAAGACCACGACCGCAGTTGAAAGCGCAGTGATGGCGAGTCCGATATTCATCACTTGTTTGTAATTTAAGCCGAGATTGGTTGAGAAGTGTTCGCCCATGCCTGCCAGCGTGAAGCGGTCGGCATAGAGGTAGGCGACGATCGTCGTGGGAACGGCGATATAGAGCATCTCGTAGCGCCCACTCAGAATGCCAGCGAAGCTGCCCGCCATCCAAGCGCCGAGCGATTGCAGCATGTCGTAGCGCAGCGCGATGAAGGTAGTGATCGAGCCGATCACGCTGCCGAACATAATGCCAACCAAGGGCACGAAGATCACGTCTTTGTATTTGGCATAGTCCAAAATCTTCATAAAGATCATCGTGCCGATCAGGGCGAACACAAACGAGACGGCAGTGCGCCCCAGCACAGATGTCGAGCTGAAGAAGAAGGAGCTGATCAGAATACCTAGGGTGGCCGATTCCATCGTTCCGGCAGTTGAGGGTGAGACAAACTTATTGCGAGCGAGTTGTTGCATAATGAGGCCAACAACGCTCATACTCATGCCAGCGATGATGATAGCGATCAGACGAGGGATGCGGCTGACCATGAAGGTTTGAAGCTGCTTTGAATCGCCGCTCAGAAGACCATCAAGGGTTACGGTACTCACTCCAATAAAGAGCGAAATGCCCGAGAGGATGATCAGAAGTACGATAGCGATACCGATGTAAAGTTTGTTCACGACAACAGCACTACCACTATGTGAGAGAGTGGAGAGTATGTGAGTGGAAGTGGCATCATAAGGGTCTGATCAACACCATCCACTCAGTAGTTTTAAGGCTTACTACTGCTCTATACTCGCCTTTAGTATTTGCTAAAACTGCCGATTAGTCTAGATGAATATCTGCAATTTGTCAAGTTTTTACTTATTTAATATATTCTATTCTGAATATCCGATTTTAGCCCTTTGCAATCACGAATTTTCAAACATGCTATAATCTTTCTATAGCAAGGAGCTTAGTATGTATATTGTCTATTCTGAAGAACACAAACTGCACGATCCACCTTACGAGTTTCTTGATGGACGCCTTTCACCATACCACGAATCGCCGCGCCGCGCTGAAATCATTCGCGAAGCCTTGATTGAAGCAGGAATCGGTACCTTTATTGAGCCGCGTTCGTTTGGGCTCGAACCGCTTGTGGCTGTGCATAGCCCAGCGCTTTTAGCCTATTACGAAAGCATCTATGACCGTTGGGTAGCGGCGGGAGGCGCACCCGAGGGAGTGATGCCATCAAGCTTCGCGGTGCGTTGGATGCATCAATTTTCGCCAGATGCGCTCAGCGAGCCGGGCTACTACTGCTTCGATCTGAGCGCGGTGATCACGGCCAATACCTACCCTGCGATTCGTGCCTCGGCCAACTGCGCTCTGACGGGCGCTGCTCTTTTGCTAGAGGGCCAGCGTAGCGCCTATGCTCTCTGTCGCCCGCCGGGCCATCACGCTGGGCGCGACCTCTACGGTGGCTACTGCTTTTTAAATAATGTGGCGATCGCGGCCGAATATCTGCTGCGCCAGAGTGGCGCTGGGCGTGCCCAACGTCCCAAAGCCGCCATTTTGGATATCGACTTCCACCATGGCAACGGCACTCAACAGATCTTCTACGAGCGCGACGATGTATTTTTTGTGTCGATTCATGCTGATCCAGAGCGGCACTATCCTTACTATCTCGGCTCGGTCAACGAGCGTGGCAGCGGCAGCGGAGAAGGCACGACTCTCAACTTCCCGCTCGAAAAAGGCATCACCAACGATCGCTATTTAGACGTGCTTGATCAGGCGCTTCTGCCGATCGCCGAGTACGACCCCGATTGGTTGCTGATTTCGGCTGGTTTCGATACCTACGAAGGCGACCCAGTGGCTCAGAACGATTTCGCGCTGACGACCGAGGTCTATGCCGAGATCGGGGCGCGCATCGCCGCCTTGGGATTGCCGACCCTGCATGTGCAAGAGGGTGGCTACGCAGTCGAACAGCTTGGCCTAAATGTAGTATCCTACTTGCGGGGCTTTTTATCAGGAGCAGCAAGTTAAGCTCGAAAACGCTGGCTTGCTGGATAGATAAGTGAGAAGCATGGAACGTATCGGCGAAGTTATCGAGTCTTCGACTATCGGGTTTACAGTAGGTACCTACGAGCTGCTTCAGGCACCGGCATTTGGTTCGCTGGTGCGTGCTCAGGCGCGCGCCGAGGATCAGTCGATCTATGCCTTGGTTTACGATATTCGCACCGGCAGCAAAGAGCCGGGTGGGCGGGCCGTAGTGCGCGGCCGCACCTACACCGGGCGCGATCTCTACGACCACGAGATCTATCAAGAGCATCCCGACTTGGCGGAAGTGCTGCAGACCGAGTTCTCGGCCATTACGGTTGGCTTTAGCGAATACGGCAGAATCTATCAATATCTGCCGCCCTTGCCGCCGCCGGTGCACTACAGCGTCTATCAGTGCAGCAACGAAGAACTGGTAGAGTTTTCGAACAATAGCGACTTCTTTCGCACGATTTTGTTCGCTGCCCAACTGCCGAGCGACGAGCTTTTGTGCGCAGCGGTGCGGGCCTTCGCACGGGTGCAGCGCGATGGGCATAGCTACCTGTTACGAGCCGGACGTGAGATCGCCAATCTGCTCAAAGACGATTACGATCGTTTGGTAGCGATTCTGCGGCGCATTCAGCCCTAATCGAGGTCGCACTGCCTTGCTCCCTTCTCCCGCATTGCGAGAGCTATGCATTACCCAAAAGTTGTGTCGGCAGCAACAGGCGATCGTTCGCATAGCATCGCGGGAGTATCCTTGAGAGCACAGAACTCAGAGAGCTTG
>Ga0207864_1000246_pt1 | contig 84417 bp, 80 predicted proteins | sample HigsolmetaAR202D_FD_184834 | JGI IMG/M metagenome (GOLD analysis project Ga0207864, IMG submission 184834) | Ionic liquid and high solid enriched microbial communities from the Joint BioEnergy Institute, USA - AR20-2-D (SPAdes) (version 2) ...
CGGCGGTCGCCGCGCGCCGCCCCCGTTCCATTCCTGCTCCGGCGCCGCCCTCCGTCCGTCCCCTCGGTACCGCCCCGTGTCCCCTACTCCGGCGGCGCCGGGCGCTCCCGTTCGGGATGCTCGGTCTCGCGTCGCCCGGGCGGCTCGATCCTGGGCGGCTCGGGCATGGGCGGCGCCGGCTCTTGCGGAGGGCGGATCTCCGGCGTCGTCGGCGGTTCTTCGATTTCCGGCCGGTCGGGGCGCGGCGGCTGGATGTCCGGCGGCTGCGGCATCGGCGTCGCGGGCTCTCGCGGCGGTTCGATGTGCGGGCGGAAATGGTCGTTCATCCCCCGGCTCCTGAAGCGGCGTGGTCGCCGGATGCGGGGAGCAAGCCGCGTACCGCCCGTACCCCGGCCGGCCGGCGCAGGTCGGCCGCTGGTCAGCCGCTCGTTAGGGGCCCGTCAGGCGCCGGTCACGCGACGACGCGGTTCCGCCCGCCGTTCTTGGCCCGGTAGAGCGCGCGATCGGCCTCCTTGATCACCTGCTCCGGCTCCGCCAGCCGCTCCGTCCGCTCCGCCGCGCCGATGCTCACGGTGATCTTCAGCGTCGGCCGCTCGCCACGCGACGGCTTCGGTTGCTTCGGCCGGCGCTTGGGCCGGTCCGGCCCGCGGACCGTGAAGCGCGCCTCCTCGATCGCCTTTCGGATCCCCTCCAGGTGGGGCACGACCTCGTCCAGTCGCTTTCCGATGAAGATCAGCGCGAACTCTTCGCCGCCGTAACGATAGGCGCGTCCTCCGCCGCGCACCCGGGCGAGCCGCGAGGCGACGAGGCGCAGCACCTGGTCCCCCACGTCGTGGCCGTGTTTGTCGTTGATCCCCTTGAACCGGTCGACGTCGACCATGGCGATGACGTAACGGCTTCCCAGGCCGAGCAGCTCCTCGTTGAACGCGCGCCTGGACGGCAGGCCGGTCAGCCCGTCCCGATAGGCGAGGGTGTAGGAGGTCTCGATGACCGCGACGCCCAGAATGACGCCGGCCGTCACGAGGTACGTCGCCGCGTCGCCCGTGTCGACCGGCTCGAGCGCGGCGAACGTCAGCGCGGCCGTCGCCCAGAGGAAGCCCCGTCGCATCGGGTCCGGCCGGAACAGGACCGCGCCGGTCTGGACCGCGACCGCGAGCAGGAGCGAGGCCAGCACGGGCTGCGGGAGCGGCAGCACATCGGAGGCGTCCGTGGGGAGGATCTCTCGGTCCAGGATCGCCGTCGCCGCCGCCGGGTCGCGCAACGCGACCGCGGCGACGAGGGCCGCCTGGCCGAGGATGACGCCGAGGCGCATGAGTCCGGCCGGTCCGAACGGGCTCCGGTCGGCGAGGAACGCGAGGGCCGCGAGGTCGAGCGGGAGCAGGAACAGGGCGGCGTTCCGCGTCGCATCGCTCACGAGGAATCCGCCCGCGGCGGGGCCGGCCAGGACCGGGAAGGCGAGGGCGAGGGCGAGGACGGCGTGGGCGACGCGGGTGCGGCGCAGGCGGAGCGCCAGCAGCCCGGCTGCGGTGTACGCGACCGCGGCCGCGTAACGCGGCAACTCGGGCAGCATCTCCGCGCGGTCGAGCCACGCGGTCAGGACCAGCAGAAGCCCTTCGGGCGCGAAGAGCGCGATGATCTTCCCAAGCGTGGGCGGCGTCACCAGCTCATCCCCCCGTCGTACTTGAAGAACGCGACTCGCGTCGCCAGCGCGGCGTGGCCGGGTGTTCCCGACGCGTTCCGGGGAGAGCGGGCGCGACGACCCACCGCTCAAAATGGGGTCGCGTCTCGACGTCCGGCAAGCTCGTCGACGGGGTCGGGAACGATCGACCGACGACGTCGCCAACGAATTCGTGGACAGCCGGCCGTCGACTCCCTATCTTGGAGCAACCTCATCGACCCTGATCGAGGCGGTCCGACCGCCTCGCCTTCTGATCTACGCACCTCTCCCCGCGGCGCCGTTGTGACTCGCGCCGGTTCCGGTCCGTCGTTGGTAGGTCGAACCACACGGAGGGAACGATCATGTTCGATAGCCTTCTGGAAGCAGCGCCCCTCGAGTGGCGCCCGGTCCTCGAGTTCCTGCTGGGCGCCCTGGTCTGGATCCCCGCCTGGCAGGCCCGGCTCCTCGAGACGGTCTTCTGGCCGGGAGGATCCGCCCTGGCCATGGTCGCGACGCGCGTCTTCGTCCTGCTGCCGGCCCTCCTCCTCGTGGTCGGCGTCTGGACCACGATGAGCTCGATCTACACGCTCCCGTTCCGCGCCGGCAGGGGCAACTACCTCCAGACGCTCGCCCTTGCATGGTGGGACGCCGGGCGCACCGTGTGGCTCTTCTGGGTCGGCCTCGTCCGCCTCGGCATTGTCGCGCTCGGCTGGATCTGGGGCGCCATCCGCCACGGCGCCGCGCTCCTCTTCCACATCCTGCGCCACGTCCTGGCCTCGCCCTTCGCCGCCCTCGACTGGACGGCCCGGCGCTACTTCAAGCCGGGCGTGCCGTGGCTCGCCTTCCTGCTGACGATCCTCTGGTCGGCCGTCGAGGCGACCATCTTCACGTTCACGCTCCAGCCGACGCTCACGGAGGTCTTCTACGATCTGACCGGCACGGCCGCGAATCCGGCCATCGTCGGGCCGATCCTGTTCCTGTTCCTCTTCCTCCTGGTCTCCGGCAGCTTCGCGTCGATCCAGGTCCTCTCCGAGGCGATCGACGCGCGGCGGGTCAAGCAGATCGTGCAGATGACCCTCATCGAGGTCATCGTCATGTTCTTCGAGGTGTTCTTCCTCTATCGGGAGCTCGTCGACGCGTCGGTCCCGTGGATCGCGCAGCAGACCGGCGGCGAGGTGCGACTCGGCCTGGTCGGCACGCTCGGCATCGCCTGCTTCGGCTGGATCGGCATTCGCGCCATGACGTGGTTCCTGTTCGGCCGCTTCGGCACGCCGGCGCTCCTCGCGATCCTCTCGCGGCAGACGCTCACCGTCGGCGAAACCGACGCCGAGCCGCCCGCCAAGCCCACCGTGGCGTGGTGGTCCGAGACGGTGCAGGCCTTCAAGCGCGACCACGATTGGTTCCGCAGCCGGGCCGCCGAGCTGGTCGAACTCGCCGCGCTCCCCGTGCTGCAGATCCTGGCCGCTGCCATCAACTTCTTCATGGTCCTCGTCCTCTCCCAGCCGGTCTTCAACCTCCCGTTCGGGAGCCTCGAGGAAGCCATGAAGAGGTTGCCGATCCAACAGCCGAAGCCCGCCCCCGCCCGCTCGCGGGCGTCCGCCCGCACGGCCGTGGAGGTGCAGCCATGAGGCCCGTCCTCATGGCCGCGCCCCGGCTGCGCGCCGCCTTCACCGCCGGGCTCGCGGCCGTCGTCGTCGCCTGCGCGGCGGAGGGGCCATCCCAGAGCCAGCCGCGCAGCACGCTCATCATCGGCATCGACGTCAGCGGCTCCTTCCGCGCGACGGGCGAGTACCAGGACGCCCTCGCCTTCGCCGCGCGCTACATCCACGGCCACCTCAACGGCTATGGCGGGCTCGAGGTCCCGCGCGCCCTCTTCGTCGGCTCCATCGGCGGCCAGGAAGAGGGCACGCCCCAGGCGTTCCACCCGATCCACGACTTCCAGGGGAAGTCCGTCGAGCAGATCGAGCTCGACCTCGAGGAGTGGTTCCCGCCCAACGACCGCATCACGGACTTCAATGCGTTCTTCTCACGCGCCGCCGAGCTGATCCAGCGCCAGAACCTCACCCTGGCGCCGATCACGATCGTCGTCCTGAGCGACGGCGTCCCCGACCTCTCGCGGCGTCCCGACGGCGCTCGCCCCGCGAACGACGACCCGGCCAGGTTCACCGTGCTCGACGTCAGCGGCCTCGAGTACCTGGCCCGGAACGTCACGATCCGCGTCCTCTATCCGCAGCCGCCGGTCGCGGTCGCTTGGGAGCGGCATCTCCCGCGGAACCGCGTGCGGCTCTGGACCGTCGACCACGTGGTCATGCGGGGGTGGCGTGCGCATTGGATCCCGGACCAGGAGCCGGAGTCGCAGGACGCCTTCTGGACCTGGGTCCGCGACAACGTCGATTTCCGGGTCCGGCGCCGACTCCTCTGATCCGCGCGAGATCCGCGGCACGTTGACATCGCCGCGCCGGGGCGCTAATCTGCGCAGTCCCGAACACTGTTCGGCATCGGTTCCTCGGCTGGTTTCGCATGGCCTCCACATCCGAGTCCGGGCTGCGCTCCGCGATCCTGGATGCCGCGCGGCACCTGATCACGCGCGAGGGTTATCGCGACGTCTCGATGCGGATGATCGCGCGCGCCGTCGGGTGCAGCGTCAGCAGCATCTATCTGTACTTCCCGAGCAAGGACTCGCTGATCCACACGCTCATCTACGAAGGCTTCGAGCGGTGGTACGAGGAGAGTCTGGCGGTCGTGACGCGGGACGAGCCGGCGGTCGAGCGGCTCGAGCGGCTGGCGCGGCGGTACGTGGACTTTGGCCTGGAGAATCCGGAATGGTATGAGGTCATGTACCTGTTCCATCCGGAGCGGGTCGCGCGCTTCCCGCAAGAACTCTACCGCCGAACGCGGCGGTCGATGGACCTGGTGGTCCAGCTGATCATGGAGTGCGAGCCGGATCGGTTCCGCTCCGAAGAGCACGCGCGAATCGTCGCGAACCTGGTCTGGTCGCTGCTGCACGGCGTGGTGTCGACGATCCTGGCCGGCCGCCTGGACTCGCGGATCGACCGCGAGGCGTACATCGACGCGGCGGTGGAGCACGCGGTCCGGACCGTCTCACCGGGGATCGCCCCCGTCGCCGGTTCCGGACCGCGTCGGAGCTGATCGCGCGAGCCGGATCTCAGCGCCCCGGCCCCGCCGCGACGACGGCGATGCGGGCGCCGTCGGGGCTCACGGCGATGCGGGTGATCCCGTCGATCCCGTGCGCGGCGAGGTCCGCCAATTCGCGCCAGTCGCTGTCTGAAGCGGGATCGAAGCGGTAGAGCTTCGATCCCTGCCCCATGAGGAGCGACCCGTCGGGGAGCCAGGCGTAGTCCTCCGCGTTGCCGACGACGGGGATGATCACCTGCGCCTCGCGGGTCGCCAGGTCCAGCCGCTTGATCCAGGCCTTCCCATCTTCGCGGTGCACGAAGCTGATCGCCCGCTGGCCGGGGATCCTGTGCAGCGAGCGGCCGATGTCGTGGGCCAGCGTGGCCGCCTCGCCGGTCCTCACATCGGCGATTTGCAGCATGTGCGGATCGCCGAGGACGAAGAGGGCGAGGGTGTTGTCGTCGCCCCAGGCGTGGTAGCCGACCGGCGCGATCCCCGGCAGGACGAGGGTCGGGTTCGTCCCGTCGGCAGAGAAGCGCCAGAGGCGTTGCGTGCCGTCCGCCTCGACCCGCACCACGGAGATCCCTCCGTCCGGGAGCGGGGTCGGGGAATACTCGCCCTCCGGCGTCCTCGTGACCTGCACGGTCGTTCCGCTATCCAGGTCGTAGCGGTAGATGTCCGGCTGATCCCCATTCCGGATCGAAGAGAAGTAGACGCTCCGCCCGTCCGGCGAGAAGAACGGCTGATTGTCGTAGCCGGGGCGCGCGGTGATGTTGCGCACCGCGCCGACCGCGAGCCGCCCGTCCCGGAGTGCGACGTCGACCACGAAGATGTCCGTGCCCGGCGGCGCGTCCTGCGCGAGCCCGGGCGCGGCCGAGGCCAGGATCGCCGCGGCGACGAGGAGGGTCGCGGCGGCGCGCAGCTTCGAGGCGGCCGGCACGGGGGCGGCCGGCGGAGTCGGCGTGGTGGTCGGGGCGACGTTGGCACGGTGTCCGGTCATGGTTGCCTCCATCCGAGATGTGGCCGGAACCGCAAGGTAGGCGCGGGGCGGGGGGAGGGGAAGGGGGCCGCGCGGGGTTGGGCGCCCGAGGGCGGAGATGGGCGCCCGTAGCGTAGATGGGCGCCCAGGCGCGGCGTGAACCGCTGAACGCGGGCGCCCCGTGACGTCCGCGCGCCGGGCGATCAGCGGAACTCGACCGGCGTCCCCGGCCTCGTATGTTGCGCGAGGAGGCGGGCGTCCCAGTTCGTGAGCCGCACGCACCCGTGCGACGTCGCATAGCCGATCGTCTCGGGCTCCGACGTCCCGTGGATCCCCAGGTGCGGCTCCGAGAGCTGCATCCAGACGACGCCTACGGGGGAGTTCGGTCCGGGGGGCAGCATCGCCTCCGGCTCCTCGTCCGGCACTTCGTGGAAGAGCTTCGGCTGGTAGTGGAAGTGCGGGTCGAACGTAATCGACGCGACGCTGAGCTCGCCTTCGGGCGACGGCGAGTAGGCGGAGCCGAGCGTGGAGGGGAAGTGGAGCACGATGCGGCCGCCGGCGTCCAGCGCGTGAGTGTAGTACCCCTTCCTCGAGACGATGATGCGCGCGATCGTCCCCGCCGGCGGCTCATCGGCGCGGCGGACCGCCGGGACCCACAGCGTCGTCCCGGTTCTGAGCGAACGCGGCGAGACCGTGGGGTTGAGCCGCTCGAGCAGTTCGGGAGCGGAGTGGAACCGCTCCGCGAGCCGCTCCCACGGCGATTGGTAGCAGAGGCAGTCCAGCTCGGCCCGCTCGTAGACGTCTTCCGGGATGTCGACGAACGGCCCCTCCAGGTCGGCGGCCGTGAGCGTGTACCGCTCGACGAGCGGCCGGTCGCCCGCTCCGATCGCGAGGCGGTCGTACGTGGCGGTGTCCACCGTCCCCGTCGTTTCCAGACCGTGTCGCTGCTGGAACCAATAGACCGCCTTCTCGGTGTTCTTGCCCCAGCGTCCGTCGATCACGCCCGGGGAGAAGCCGACCCGGTCGAGCAGGATCTGGATGTGGAGGACCGACGGGCCCGCGCCGCCGTCGACGGGAAGGGCCGGCGGGCGCCCGGTCGTCTCGGGCGTGATCTGCTCCCACGTCTCGGCGATCGCCGGGCGGACTGCCCGGCCCGCGTCGACGCCGATTCCCGACGGAGCCCGCGCCCCGCGGCGGCTCAGCCGATCCCGCTCCGCCCACTCCCACCACGACCGGTCCAGGCGCGCGGCCTCCAACGCCGCGCGATCGTACGCCCCCTCGCCCGCCAGCGGGACCGAGGCCACCGCGTCGCTGTCGAGGGCGGGCGTCCCGTCGGCGCAACCGGACGCTGCCGTGAGCACCGCCCCGAGCGTCGCCGCGAGCGTCGTCCGCCGGAGCGCGCTACGCCACATTCGCGTGTCCTGGTGCGTCCGGGGCGCTGGGTTGCGCGTCCGGAGTGAGATCGGCCAACGGCGGGCCCGGCCGCACCGCGTCCCGACCGGACCGCAACGCATCTGGAGCGGCTGGCACCGCAGCCAGCCCGCCCGCCGGTGCGTCCAACGCGGGCGCCGGTGTCTCGGCCCAGGCCGCCTCCCGCGGCGTGCGTCGCCTTTCGATCGCCACGCCCTCGGGCCAGAGCGCGCTCGGCGCGTCCAGCGCTTCCATCAGGCTGAGGAGCACCGAGTGCATCGACGCCGGCCGCGCCTCCGGATCGCGCGAGAGACAACGCAGGATCAGGGCATCGAGCGCGGGCCCGATCTCCGGGTTGTAAGTCGAAGGCGGCGGCGGTGGATCATAGCCGAGCTGCGGGTAGCGCTTCTCCTCGCCCTCGCGCGGTTCTTCGCCGACGTACACGGCTTCGTACGGCCAGCGGCCCGTCAGGAGCTCGTACAGCACCGCGGCCAGGCCGTAGACGTCCGTGGCCGGGGAGAGCGGCGCGCGCAACACCTGCTCGGGCGCCATGTATGGCGCCGTACCGAGCCGCTCGCGCGGGCGGCGGCCCGGTCGGATCCGACGCGCCGCGTCGAAGTCCGTCAGCACCGGGACGGCGCCACGCAGCAGAAGATTCGCCGGCTTCAGGTCCAGGTGCAGGTAGCCGCGCCGATGCAGGTGGTAGAGCCCCGCGCCCACGTGGATCGCGACCCGCACCGCGTCCGCGACCCCGACCCTTCGCTGCGGGCGACGCTCGAGGAGATCGAAGATCGATGGTCCCTCGATGTACTCCATGAGCAGGTACGGCAGGTCGTCGTGCTCGCCCTCGCCGAACGCGCGAATCAGGTTCGGGTGGTCCACCTGCCGGAGGATCCGCGCCTCGCGCCGCAGCGCCGCCACCGCACGTCTGTCTCCCCGCAGCGATGGCGTCAGGATCTTGCACGTGAACGCGCACCACTCCCGCGCGCTCCACACCTGGTACAGGTGCCCCAGCCGGCCCGCCGCCAGGTGCCCGATCACCGTCAGGTCCCCGGCGATCCGGTCGCCCACCGCATAGGGGTACGGGCGGCGGCTCCCCTGCGACGGGCCGCCGCCCACGTCCGTGAGCAACCCCAGACGCCGCGGCCGCGCCGGGCGCGCCGTCATGCCGCCCTGCGCCCCGCCTCGCCGAGCAGCTCGGACACTCGACGGCGGATCTCGTCCAACGACGCCGGCTTCGCCATGTACGCGTCGCAGCACCCCGACCTCAGGATCGCCTCCGGGTCCCCGGCCTGCGCCAGCGCCGTGAGCGCCAGAATCGCCACCCGCTTCGGCAGCAGCTCCTTCTTGATCCAGCGACCCGCCTCGATCCCATCCATCGACGGGAGCTGCAGGTCGAGGATCACCAGGTCCGGCTCGAACTCCCGCGCCTCCGCGATCGCTTCCTCGCCGCGCCGGGCCGTCCTCACCTCGTACTCCGAGCCGAGCAGGTCCCGCAGGATCGAGAGCAGGTCCAGGTTGTCTTCCACGATCAGGATCTTCGCCATCCGTCCCCCGCCGCTCGCCGCCTACGAGACCCGCGCAAGGCCCGGCGTCGCGTCCGACGACGCCACCAGCGACGCCACGTGCGCCGTCACCAGCGCGCCCTCGGACCGCAGCACCAGCGACCACAACGCCTCCCGGTCCAGCGCCGTCAGGTCGTAGCCCGCCTCCTCCAGCGCCGCGAGCGCGTCGCGCCACAGCTCTTCGGCCCCCGCCTCGCCGCCCCACCCGTACAGCTCCAGCCGGCCGTCCTCCACCGCCGCCGTCCGCGACACGATGTGCACCGGGATCCGGCGCTTCAGCCAGATCTCCCGCGTCGTCCTCGAGTTCCGCACCAGACGGTCGATCGTGGAGCTCGACGCCCCGCCGCCGTACTGATGCACCAGGCGCGCCAGGGCGATCGCGTCCGCATTCGCCATCCGCACGCAGCCGTGCGATACCGCTCGCCCGAGGCTCCCCTTCTCCGGCGTGCCGTGGATGTAGTACATCTCCCGGAAGTACATCTTCACCCGGCCCATCGGGTTACCCGGCCCGGGCGGCGTCACCTTCTTCCCCCGCGCCCATGGCCGATTCGGCGGATGCCACCACGGGTTCCAGACCACCCGCGAGATCGCGTACCGGCCCGTCGGCGTACGATGGCCCTTCTTCCCCACCGCCACCGTGTACGTCCGCGTCCGCTTCCCATCCTCGTAGACGTAGAGCTTCCGCGCCGAGGTGTTCACCACGATCCGCAGCCCCTCCGCCTCCGTCGGCTCCGCCCGCGGCGCCCCGCTCCACGCGGCACCCAGGGCGAGCGCCAGTCCCAGCGCCGCAATCGTTCCTCTCCCCTGACTCTCGCGCATCGATCCCTCCGGAAATCGGCACAGAATCCAGGGCATCAAGGGAGCAAGCCATGTGCCGACAAATGAATGATCTACAACCGTTTCCGCTCATTCGGTCGGGCTGCGCCGCGCCGCGGTTCGATGCAGAAACCGGCCGATCCGGCGACCGGCGGCCCCGCCGGCGACGCGCCCGCAACGCGCATCGGGCGGGGGTTGCCTTCGCGCACGGCCCGCGTACCTTGGTGCCGGACTCGAAAATCTCGACATCGACGGGCACGGAACTCGGCCACGCTGAGGAGGCGAGAGATGGCGGTGGTGTTTCCTGACGATCTGGTCGAGCACGGAGAGACTCGAATCGTCTTTCTGGTGCTCGACGGGCTGGGCGGGCTGCCTCACCCCGAGACGGGGAAGACGGAGCTGGAGACGGCGCGCACGCCGAACCTGGATCGGCTGGCGCGGCGTTCCGCGTTGGGGCTGATCCGGCCGGTGGCGGCGGGCGTGGCGCCGGGGAGCGGCCCGGGGCACCTCGCGCTGTTCGGGTACGACCCCGTGCGCTGGGTGATCGGTCGAGGCGTCCTGAGTGCGCTCGGTGTCGGGTTCGATTTGCGGGAAGGCGACGTCGCGGTGCGTTTGAACTTCGCGACGGCGGATGCGGAGGGGCGGATCACCGACCGGCGCGCGGGGCGTCCGAGCGACGAGGAGAACCGTCGGCTGGTCGAGAAGTTGCGGTCGGGTGTCGAGCCGCCGCGGGGGATCGAGCTGTTCTTCGAGTCCGAGAAGGAGCACCGTGCCGTGATGGTGCTGCGCGGCGAGAATCTCTCCGCGGACCTGTCGGACACGGACCCGCAGGCGACGGGCGTGCCGCCGCTGCACGTGCGGCCGCTGGCGGACGGGGCGGAGGAGACGGCGCGAGTGGTCCAGGACCTGCTGGACGCCGCCCAGCGCGTCCTGTCCGACGAGCCCAAGGCTAACGCGCTCCTCGCCCGCGGCTTCGCGGCCTATGAGAGGTACCCGTCGATGGCGGACCGCTACAAGCTGCGCGCGCACGCCATCGCGCGGTACCCGATGTATCGGGGCGTCGCTCGTCTTCTCGGGATGGAGGTTCATCCCGTCCCGGCATCGGACGAGGAGAGCGTGGCCGCTCTCGCGCAGCAGTTCGAGAACTACGATTTCCACTTCGTCCACTTCAAGGCGGTGGACTCGAGGGGCGAGGACGGCGATTTCGATGCGAAGGTGGCGGCGATCGAGGCGATCGACCGGCTGATCCCGCAGATCGAGGCGCTCGAGCCGGACGTCCTCGTGGTGACGGGCGATCATTCGACGCCGTCGCGTTATCGGGCTCACTCGTGGCACCCCGTGCCGGTCCTCCTGGCGTCGCCGTGGTGCCGGCCCGTGGAGGTGGAGACGTTCGGCGAGAGGCAGTGTCTGCGGGGCGAGCTCGGGATCTTCCCGGCGGTTGAGTTGATGTCGTACGTGCTGGCGCATGCGGGTCGACTGGCGAAGTACGGGGCATAGCATGGAAGAAGTCGAGGCGGTACTCCAGCGCGCGCTGGCGCTGGGCGAGGAGGGTCGCTGGGAGGAGATGGCGAAGCTGCTGGCCGAAGCGCTGCGGCAGTCGCCGGACGATCCGTATCTGCTGGGCTGGCTCGGCGTCGCCGAGCAGGAGCTGGGCAACGACGGCGCGGCGTACGATTACTTCCGGCGGTGCCTGGCGCAGGACCCGCTGGACCCGCACCTCCTCGCGATGGCCGGCTCGGGGCTCGCGGCTTTCGACGACCCCGATGCGGAGACCGCGCTGCGAGCCGCCGCGCTCACGGGGCCGGACGTTCCGGCCGCGCGGCTGCAGTACGGCGCGTACCTGGCGCGCTCCGGCGTCTTCGACGAGGCGCTGGAGCACCTCCGTGCGGCGGCGGAGCTGGCGCCGGACGACCCGACGGTGCACGGCGAGCTGGGGACCGCCTACGCCCTGAAGGGCGACCTCGACTCCGCGATCGTCGAGATGGAGAAGGCGCTCGAGCTGGCACCGGACGACGCGTGGACGCGCCTGCTCCTCGGGCTCCTGCACGTCGAGCTCGGGAACCTGGAGGACGCGGCCGAGGCGCTGATCCAGGCCGCGGACGAGCTGGAGAAGGACGCGGAGGCCCACATCCTCGCGGCGCTCGCCGCGGCGGCAGTGGGCTGGGACGACGCGGCGCACGACGCGATCTCCCGAGCCGCGCTCGTCGCGGAAGGCAGCGACGTCGAGCTGCTCGACGAGGCCGAGGAGCGGGTCGTCGCCGGCCCCAAGGCGGCGCGGACCTTTCTCCTCGACGCGGTCGCGCCGTCGATCCTGCGCGAGCGACTGGCCGAGCCGCTGTGAGCGCGCAGGGGGCAGTACCGATGCGCGTCGACCTTCCGCACGAGGTCCACACCCTCGACAACGGGCTCCGCGTGATCGTGCACGAGGACCCGTCCGTCCCGCTCGTCGCGGTCAACGTGTGGTATCACGTCGGCTCGAAGAACGAGCGGCCCGGCCGGACCGGCTTCGCGCACCTCTTCGAGCACCTCATGTTCGAGGGCTCCGCCCACGCGCCCGAGGGGATGTTCGACACGCTCCTCGAGTCCGTCGGCGGCGTCAACAACGGCTCCACGTCTCCCGATCGCACGAACTACTACGAGATGCTCCCGGCCAGCGCCCTCGAGCTGGCGCTCTGGCTCGAGGCCGACCGCATGGGGTGGCTGCTGCCGGCGATGACGCGGGAGAAGCTGGACGCCCAGCGCGACGTCGTGAAGAACGAGCGTCGCCAGAGCTACGAGAACCGGCCGTACGGCCTGGCGTTCGAGACGATCCTGGCCGCCCTCTTCCCGCCGGACCACCCGTACCACTGGCCGGTGATCGGCTACATGGCGGACCTGGACGCCGCCACGCTCGACGACGTGCACGAGTTCTTCCGGACCTACTACGCGCCGAACAACGCGTCGCTCGTCGTGGCCGGAAGCGTCGACGGCGCGCGCGTGCTGTCCCTGGTGGAGCGGTACTTCGGCGAGATCCCCCGGGGGCCGCAGGCGCCGGAGGTCCGGGCGACACCGGTCGTGTCCAACGGCGGCCGTCGCCTGGTCCTCGAGGACGACGTGCGCCTGCCGCGACTCTACCTGGCGTGGCATTCGCCCGCGTATTTCGCCGAGGGCGACGCCGCGCTCGACGCAGCGGCGACGATCCTGGCCGAGGGGAAGGCATCGCGCCTGCACCGCGCGCTGGTCTACGAGCGCGGCGTCGCGCAGGACGTGCAGGCGTTCCAGGACAGCCGCAAGCTCGGTTCGATCTTCTTCGTCGTCGTCACGGCGCGGCCCGAGGTGCCGCTGGCGGAGCTGGAGCGGGAGACGCTGCAACAGCTCGAGGCGATCGCCGCGGGCGACGTCGCCGCCGGCGAAGTGGAGCGGGCGCGGAACCGGATCGAGACCGCCTTCGTCGACGAGCTGCAGCACCTCCTCGGCCGGGCCGACCGGTTGAACCTCTACGCCTACTACACGGGCGACCCGGGATACGCGATCAGCGACCTGGAGCGATATCGGCGCCTCGAGGCGGGCGACATCGCCACGGCGGTCCGCCGCTGGCTCGTGGGCGCGCCGCCGGTCGCGCTCAGCGTCGTCCCCAGGGGCCGCCTCGACCTTGCTGCAGGAACCGCATGAGTTCCACGTTCGATCGCACCGCGCCGCCGACCGTCGGGCCGCCGCCGGCCGTCGTCCCCCCGGCCGTGGAGCGCCACCGCCTCCACAACGGCCTCGACGTGCTCGTCGTGCGCCGCCCGGGACTCCCGATCGTGGACCTCCGCCTCGTCGTTCGCGCCGGCGCGGCCGCCGACCTGCCGGAGCGGGCCGGGCGCGCCAGCCTCGTCGCCGAGATGCTCGACGAGGGGACCCGGCGCTACACCGCGATCGAGTTCGCCGAGGCGCTCGACCGGCTCGGCGCTGAGCTCGAGATCGCGGCAAACTGGGACGCGACCGTCCTTTCTCTCCACGTCCTGCGCTCGCGCCTCGAGCCCGCGCTCGACCTCATGGCCGAGACCGTCGTCCGGCCGACCTTCCCGGAGGTCGAGATGCGCCGCGTGCGCGACGAGCGCCTGGCCGACCTCGCCCGCCAGCGCCAGGAGCCCCGCTTCCTCGCCCACGAGACCTTTTGCGCCGTCGCCTACGGGCAGGGGCACCCGTACGGCGCCACCCTCTCGGGCACGCCGGAAAGCGTTCAGGCCATCGGCCGCGACGAGGTCGAGGCCTTCTACCGCCAGCACTTCCGCCCCGGGAACGCGTTCCTCGTCGCCGTCGGCGACGTCGACCCCGCGGAACTCTTCCCGCTCCTCGAGCGGACGCTCGGCGCCTGGGAGCCGGCGACGCCGGCGCCCCCGGCGCCGCCCGGCCGCCCCGCCGCCCGGCCCACGACGATCTTCCTCGTCGATCGGCCCGGCGCGGCGCAGTCGGAAATCCAGGTCGGCCACGCCGCCGTCCCGCGCGCAACGCCGGACTTCTTCCCGCTCCTCGTCCTCAACACCGTCCTCGGCGGGGCCTTCACGTCCCGTTTAAACATGGCGCTCCGCGAGGAGAGAGGTTACACCTATGGGGCCGGGTCGCGTTTCGACTTCCGGCTCGGGCCCGGTCCGTTCGTCGCCTCATCGGCCGTGTTCACGGGCGTGACCGACGACGCGCTGCGGATCTTCGTCGACGAGATCCGTCGGATCCGCGAGGAGCCGGTCACGGCCGACGAGCTCGAGCGGGCCCGGAACTACGTCGCCCTCGGGCTGCCGCGCCAGCTCGAGACGACGGGGCAGATCGCCCGCACGATCGCCGACATTGAGCTCTACGGCCTTGGCGACGACTACCTCGCACGATTCATCCAGCGAGTCCGGGCCGTGACGGCGGAGGAAGTGCTCCGCGCGGCGCGCTCGCACCTCGACCCGGAGCACATGGCGCTCGTCGTCGTCGGGGACCGGGAGCGGATCGAGGAGCCGCTGCGCACACTCGGGCTCGGGCCGGTCGAAATGCCGTAGACGCTCACATTTTCGAGGGGAGGGGTGGAGCACCGTGGTTCGAATCCCGTTCGAGACCTACCGGCTGGACAACGGGCTGCGCGTGGTCCTCTCGCGCGATCCTTCCGTGCCCGTCGTCGCGATCAACCTCTGGTACGGCGTCGGCTCGCGTAACGAGCGGCCCGGCCGGACCGGCTTCGCGCACCTCTTCGAGCACATGATGTTCCAGGGCTCGGCGCACGTCCCGGAGACGGCGCACTTCGCCCTGATCGAGCAGGCGGGCGGCTCGCTGAACGGCTCGACCTGGCTCGACCGCACGAATTACTTCGAGACGCTCCCCGCCCACTACCTCGAGCTGGGGCTCTGGCTCGAGTCCGACCGCATGGGGTGGCTCCTGCCAGCCATGACGCAGGAGAAGCTGGACAATCAGCGGGACGTGGTGAAGAACGAGCGCCGCTGGCGGGTCGACAACCAGCCGTATGGCGACTGGGACGAGCGGCTCCAGGCGATGGTCTACCCGCCCGACCACCCGTACCACCATTCGGTGATCGGCTCGATGGAGGACCTGGACGCGGCGAGCCTGGAGGACGTCGAGGAGTTCTTCCGCACCTACTACGCGCCGAACAACGCGGTCCTCACCCTCTGCGGCGAGTTCGACCCGGCGCAGGCGCGCGACCTGATCGAGCGGTACTTCGGCGAGATCCCGCGCGGGCCCGAGGTGCCGCCGCTCCCCGGCCGGACCGAGATCCCGCCGCTGATCGGCGGCGAGGTCCGCGAGCGGGTCGAGCAAGACATCTCGCTGCCGCGCCTCTACCTGGCGTACCGTATCCCGCCTTACGGCGACGACGAGTTCTACACCGCCGCCGTCGCCTCGCACGTCCTGGCGTGGGGGAAGGCGTCGCTCCTGTACCGCTCGCTCGTCCGCGACAGGCGGCTGGCGCAGGACGTCGTCGCCTACGCCTTCCCGATCGTGGTCGGCTCGGCGATGCTCGTCCTCTGGGCGACGGCTCGACCCGGCGTCGAGCCCGAGCGCCTCGAGGCCGCGCTCCTCGACGAGATCGAGGCGCTCGCCCGCGTCGAGGACCGCGAGGTCGAACGCGCGATCCACCTCCTAGAGACCCGGCGCCTGATCGACCTCCAGCGCGTCGACGAGCGCGCGGACCAGCTCTCGATGTTCACCATGCTCTTCGACGATCCGGACCGGATCAACACCGAGCTGGACCGACTCAAGGCGGTGACCACGGCGGACGTGCGAAGCTTCGCCGAGCGGTTCCTCGGCGCGGACAACCGCGCCTCGCTCCTCTACGTCCCTCGCACCGGAGGCGCCGCATGAGCACCGTCCAGCGTGACCGGCCGCCCGCGCCCGGCCAGATCCGGCCCCTGGTCTTCCCAGCCATCGAGCGCAGGCGCCTCGACAACGATCTCGCCGTCCTGGCCGCGCGCCACGGCGACCTGCCGCTCGTGACTGCGATGCTCGTCGTCGACGCGGGCGCGGCCGGCGACCCCGCGCGCAAGGCGGGGCTCGCTCGGCTCACGACCGATGCCCTCGAGACCGGGACCCGCACCCGCTCCGCCGACCAGATCGCCTGGGAGCTCGAGCACCTCGGCATCGAGCTGCAAGCCACGGCCACCTGGGACGCCGCCATCCTGAGCATCACGGCGCCTCGCGAGCGCCTCGAAGCCGCTCTCGAACTCTTCGCCGACATCGTCCGCCACCCCGCGTTCCCCGAAGCGGAGGTCGATCGCCTGCGCGACGAGCAGCTCGCGACCATCCTCCAGAACCGCAAGGAGCCGCGCGCGCTCGCCAACGACATGGCGGCGCACTTCATCTTCGCGGAAGGCGTGCCCTATGGCCGGCCGCTGATCGGCACCACCGCGTCCGTCCAGGCGCTCACCCGCGACGACGTCGAGGCGTTCTACCGCACGCACTACCTGCCCAACGCGTCGTCGCTCCTCTTCGTGGGGCACATCGACGCCGACACGGCCCGTGACCTCGCCGACCGCCACTTCGGCGACTGGCCAGCCGGCCAGCCGACGACCCCGGAGTTCGAGGTCGTCCCGGGCGTCGAGACGCGCACCGTCTTCATCGTCGACCGGCCGGGCTCCGTCCAGTCCGAGATCCGCATCGGCGACATCGGCGTCGCGCGCCACCACGAGGATTACTTCCCGCTCCTCGTCATGAACACGATCCTGGGCGGCGCCTTCACCAGCCGCCTCAACATGAGCCTCCGCGAGCGCCACGGCTTCACCTACGGCGCGAGGAGCGGCTTCGCGTTCCGCAAGCGCCCGGGCCCGTTCATCGTCCAGGCCGCCGTCGCCACGGACGTCACCGCCCGCGCCGTCGAGGAGGCGCTCAAGGAGATGACCGCGCTCCGCGAAGAGGGCGCGTCCGAGCAGGAGGTCGCCGCCGCGCGCGATTACCTGCGCGGGATCCTCCCGCTCCAGCTCCAGACCACGGAGCAGCTCGCCTCACGCCTGGCGGACATCGTCATCTTCGACCTGCCGGACGATTACTTCCAGCAGTACCGCCAGCGAATCGCCGACGTCTCGCCCGACGACGTGCACCGCGTCGCACGCGAGCACCTCCGCCTCGATCGCCTCGCCATCGTCGTCGTCGGGGATGCCGAGCGCATCGCCCCCGGCCTCGAAAGCCTCGACGTCGGCACGGTCGTGATCCACCAAGATTATTGATGGACTTGAACTTACGTGCGTGATGCGCGATCTTGGTCCCGGGCGGTCCCGCGCACGGGACCGCGGGACCCTGATTGCGTACCGCGCCGGCTCCGACCATGGAAAACAACCCGGATGTCCTGACGGCGGCCGCCTTCGCGCAGGCACCGGCGCCCGTCGACCCGGCGGGCACCGAGCCCGGCCGTCTCGAGAGTCGCGTCGTGCACAGCGGACGCGTGGTCCATCTGTCCGTCGACCGCGTGCGGTTCCCCGACGGGTCCACGGGTGAACTGGAAATGGTTCGCCACTCCGGCGCCGCCGCGGTGCTGCCGGTCCTGGACGCGCCGGACGCGCCCGACCCGCGCGTCATCCTCATTCGCCAATACCGGTACGCCGCCGGTGGATACCTCCTCGAGGTGCCGGCCGGACGGCCGCGGCGGCCCGGCGAGCCGTGGGAGGAGTGCGCGCGGCGAGAGCTGGAGGAAGAGGCCGCGGTCCGGGCGGGACGGCTCGTCCGGCTCGGCGCCATCTACACCACGCCCGGTTTCACCGACGAGCGGATCCACCTCTTCCTCGCGCTCGACGTGACTCCCGGCAAGCAGGAGCTCGATGAGGACGAGTTCGTCGAGCCGGTCGTCCTCACGCTCTCTGACGCGCTCGCCCGCGTGCGCTCCGGCGAGATCGTCGACGCCAAGACGATCTGCACGCTCCACCTCGCGGCGCAGCGGTTGGGCGCGAAGGAATTCTGATCTGTCCACTTCCGATTCCGCACTGTCCTATGTGGAGGACAGTCGGCCCGGCCGGGTGCCGCGGGGGCGAAGTGGCGATGTTGTGAAAAATCAAGCGGTTATGCCGCTTTCGGGAGCGCGGCGTTGGCCGCCGGGCATGGCACGGGACGTGCACCCTCCCGGTGCCCAACCGGACAAAATCGGCCGAAGGTTCCGCCGATGGGCCGCCGCGCTCCCTCTCGATGGGGGTACTCATGATCGACGTCTTGCCTGGCGGTGCACAGAAGAAAGTGGTCCAGCCGGCCGCGCAGCCGTTGCGCGAGCTGGACGACAGCGCGATCGTCGCCCGCTTCCTCGCGGGGGACAAGCGGGCGTTCACGGAGCTGGTGGACCGCTACCACGTACGTCTGCTGAACTTCATTTACCGCACGATCGGGGATCGTGATCGGGCGGAGGATCTGGTTCAGGAGACGTTCATCCGGGTGTACCGGCATCTGCATCGGTTCGACCAGTCGAAGAAGTTCTCGACGTGGGCGTACACGATCGCGAGCAACCTGGCGAAGAACGAGTTGCGGAACCGCTCGCGGAATCCGCTGGTCCTCTTCCAGACGATCAAGAAGAACTGGGAGGCGGACCACCGGCCGCTGGAGTGGGAGGACAACACGTATCGCCCGGACGACCTGTATCGGAAGCGGCACCTGAAGGAGCTGATCGAGCAGGCGGTGGCGCAGTTGCCGGAGCATCACCGGGTGGTCTTCGTGCTGCGGGAGATGGAGGGGAAGACGTACGAGGAGATCGCGGAGATCACCGGCGTGAACCTGGGCACGGTGAAGAGCCGGCTGAATCGTGCGAGGAACAACTTCGCGCAGCTGATCGCGCCGCTGCTGGATTAGCCGGTCGGTCCGCGGTAGACCTGGAGACACCGGAATGCCCCTGCGCCGTGGAGGCGCGGGGGTTTTTTCATTGCCGGGCATCGGGAGGCGTTGGGAGGCTGCGGTTGCGGGTGGCGGTAAGGTTGCGTCCCGTCGTACGGTTGCGTGTTGGCGCCGGCGGCGAGATTATGGACGGCGTCGTGGGTCGCGAGGCTGCGTCCGGGAACATCGCCAGCGCTCGCCCAGTAGACTATCCGCGATGTCGCAGACGGGATCGCTGCACGAGCCGTGGGAAATGGAGTGCCCATGACCTGCCAGGAGTTTCTGGCCCGCCATTCGGATTTCGTGGATTTGGAGTTGGATCCGCGCGAGCATGCTTGTGCGGAGGCGCATCGGGCGTCGTGCCCGAAGTGCGCGCGCTACGACCGGGTGGTGCGGAGCGGGGTGCGCTTGCTGCGTGGGCTGCCCGAGGTCGAGCCCTCTCCGGATTTCTTCCCGAAGCTGCAGCATCGTCTTTTCCACCTGGATGAGGAGTTGAAGCGCGGCGACCGCGGGACGAGCGCGGGCGCGGTGGCGTCGCTGGCCGTAGCTGCGGCGCTCGCGCTGCTGGCCTGGAGCCCGGTGCTCCGTGCGACCTTCGAGTCCGAGAACGGCGGTGCGGTCGAGCAGGCGGCGCAAGCGTCCGGGGGCGCGCCATCGGTGGCGGAGCCGTCGCGCCCGTCGTTGCAGGTGGCGCCGCGGGTGCCGGGGACCCAATCGTCATCGGGCGTCACGGTGCAGCTCGCGGCCGAGGCGGCGGATCTCCCGAGCATCGATCCCCGGTCGGTCCCGTGGGGCGGCGCGACGTTCTTCGACGAGCCGAATGCAGGGGCCGGGACGGCGTGGTGGTGGGTGGGGGCGACGGCGCCGATGGCGCCGGTGGCCGTGCCGCCATTGCGGCGTTCTTCGCGACTGGTAGACCTGCGGACACCGGGTCCGTATACTCCCCTCGTCATCGAGGCGCCGACGTTCCGGCGCACATCGATTCCTTCGCAGGCCGGCAGGGTGCAGCACGGCCGCGACTGATCACCGTCGATGCCCCTCGTGAGCCCAGAACGCCTGCTGCGCGCGCTCGCTTCCGGCGAGCGTGGCGGCGTCTTCTTCCTTTTCGGGGACGAGGAGTTCCTGAAGGAAGAGGTCGTGGAGCGCATCGTCGAGGCGCACCTGGACCCGGTGACGCGGGATTTCAACTTCGACCTGCTCCGTGGCGACGAGCTGGATGTCGAAGCGCTGGCGTCGATGATCCAGACGCCGCCGATGATGGCGGAGTGGCGAGTGGTCCTCGTACGGGACGCGCAGGGGCTCGCCTCGTCGCCGCGCGCCCGCGCCGTGGTCGAGGCGGTGCTCGATCGGCCCATCCCCGGGCTCGCGCTCGTCCTCGTCGCGCAGCTCCCGGAGCGAACCAAGGCCAAGCTCTACGACGAGCTCAAAAAGAAGGCACGCGCTGTCGAGTTCAACCGACTGAGCCCCGGCGACGCACCGGGTTGGCTCATGGAGCGTGCGAGGGAGGAAGGGATCGAGCTCGAGCCGGAAGCCGCGCGTGCGCTCGCGGCCGCCGTCGGCCCGGAAATGGGGATCCTCGTGCGCGAGCTGGCGAAGCTCCGCGACTACGTGGGCGAGCGCGGGCGGATCACCAGAGGCGATGTGGAGGCGGCCGTCGGGAGCGTCCCGCGCGTCGACCGGTGGGAGTGGTTCGATCTGGTCGGCGCGGGGAAGTTCCGAGAAGCGCGCGCCTCGCTCCCCGTCCTCTTCGACTCCGGCGAGACCGGCGTCGGGCTCGTGATCGGCCTCGGTACGCAGTTCCTGCGGCTTGCGATCGCCGCATCCGGCGGCCAGAAGGCGCTCGAGGCGGAGCTGCCGGCCCATCAACGCTGGCTCGCGGGCCGGTTGGCCACACAGGCCCGCCGCTGGACGGCCGACGCGCTCGACGCCGCCCTCGAGGACCTGCTGCGCGCGGACCGACTTCTCAAGTCCGCCTCGCTCGGCGACGAGCAGGTCATCGAAGAGCTGCTCCTGAGGCTCCAGTCGCGATTGGAGGGGGCATGGGCCGCCTGATGGCTGCGCTGCTCGCGTCCCTCCTCCTGGCGGCGCCCGGATTCGCCCAGGATTCCGAGCTCGACCGGGTGGAATCCCTGATCGCCAACGGGGACTACGCGGCGGCCAGGGCCGCGATCGAGCAGTGGTGGAAGGCGGTCGACGGCGGCCGGAACGTATCCTCCGACATGCGGGCCCGCGCCCACCTGCTCCGTGCGCGGCTCGCGCCCGACCTCCGTTCGGCCGAGCGGGACTACCTCGCCGTCGCGCTAGGGCACCCGACCACGCCCTACGCACCCCACGCGCTGCTCGCGCTCGGCCAGGGGTTCCTCGCCTCCGGCGACCGCGCCCGCGCCGTTTCGTATCTCCAACGCCTCATCGACGATTACCCGGGCAGCCCGCTCCGTCCCGTCGGCTTGCTGTGGGTCGCCCGCACGCGGAGGCTGGAGGGTGACGCCGCCGGCGCCTGCGTGGCCGCTCGAGCCGGCCACGCCGGCGCCGGCCCGGACGTCGCCGCCTTGCTTCGCAGGGAAGAACAGGCCGCCTGCCAGCCGGCCGAGCAGGGCGACGCCGCGCCCCGCGGGCAGGATCAGAGCGCCGCTCGCGATGCCGGGCGTACTCCCCAGACGCAGCGCCCTGCCGCCACGCAAGGGCGGTTCGCCGTCCAATCCGGCGCGTTCCGCCAGGTCGACGGCGCCCGCGCCCTCGCCGACCGACTCCGCTCCGCCGGCTACGAACCGCGCATCGTGCTCGTGTCCGGCAGCCGCCTCCTCCGCGTCCGCGTCGGCCGGTTCCTCTCCGCGGCCGATGCCGAGTCCGTCGCCTCCAGACTCCGATCGGCCGGTTTCCCCGCCGTCGTCGTCAACGACGCGCACCAGGAGCAGCAACCCCGGTAGCCGCATGGGGTTGTGGCGGCACTAAATTTGCGTCGCGGTGCCGCTGCGTTAACAATACGTGCGTCTCTCCCCGGGAGCGTGTCATGGCGACGCCGCTGAAGATCCTCATTGCCGAGGACGAAGCGTTGAACGCGCTGGCCCTGCGATCCCAACTGGAGGCGCTCGGTCATCGCGTCGTCGGGCCGGCGCGCAATGGCCGCGAAGCAGTCGAGATCGCCTCGCGCGAGATGGTCGACCTGGCGATCCTCGACATTCGCATGCCCGAGCTCACCGGACTGGAGGCCGCCCAACGGATCGTCGCGGGGCGGCCGATCCCTATCATCCTTCTCACCGGCTTCGGCGAGCCCGAGTTCGCGGCGCTGGCGGCCAATGCGCCGATCTTCCACTACCTCGTCAAACCCGTCTCGCTCGAGGACCTCGCGCCGGCGATCGGCGTAGCGTGCTCGCGGTTCAAGGAGTGGCAGCAGTTTCGGGAGGACGCGGAACGTTTGCGCCGCAAGATCGAAGACCGGCAACTCCTCGACCAGGCGAAGGCGGTCCTGATGGACGCGCAGGGGCTCACCGAGCACGGCGCGTATCGGCTCCTCCAGCAGGAGAGTCAGCGGCGGAGCGTGCCGATGGTCGAGATCGCCCGGACGATCCTCGTGGCGAACTCGGTCCTCCGGGACCCCGCAACGAGGTAGGCGCGGCACCCGAATTGCCCCCCGATGGCCGGCGAGCCAGGAACTCGTTACGCCAGGGGGACGATCATTCTACGGCCGCCGCTCTCGCGTCCGCCCTCCCGGATCGAGCTGGTGCCGATCGGGACCGTGGAGGACGCGCTCCTCGATCATCTCGCCGCCGACCTCGCCGCGCGCTTCGACGTCCGGGTCGTTCGCGGGGACGCCATGCCGCCGAGCGAAGCCTGGTGGGACCCCGATCGCCACCAGTTCCGGGCGGACGACATCCTCGACGAGCTCACACGCAGGTGCGATTCGACGACGTGGACTCTGGCCGTCGTGGACGCCGACCTGCGCGACCGCGAGCGCGATTACATCTTCGGACAGGCGACCGTCGGCGGCTGCTGCGCCGTGATCGGACTCGCCCGGCTCAGGGAGGAGTTCTACGGCCGACCCGGCCGCCGCGACATGTTCCTGCGCCGCGCCGTGATCGAGGCCGCTCACGAACTCGGCCATGTCGCGGGGCTCGGCCACTGCGGCGATCCGGAATGCGTCATGTACTCCTCCGTGACGATCGAGGACACCGACCGTAAGGGGACGGAGTTCTGCGGACGCTGCGGCGCGTGATCGCCTATCTTGTGTATCCACGCGGCCGCGCGTACTGTTCGAGTGCATGGCCGACCCTCACGCATCTCCTCGCCAGCTCTACCTCGCCTGGGTCGAAGACCAGATCGAGGAGTTCAAGGCCAGCCTGCACCGCGACGAGCTTCTCGAACTCGCGGAGGAGGCGGTCCAGGAGCTGTTCGCCTCCCAGGACGGCCAGTATCCCCTCACGGAGATCCTGCTGCGCGATGCCGTCGACGCGTTGATCTTCCGGCGCCTCAAGCTCCCGAGCTACCGTCAGTGGCTGCGCATGTGTCGTTCTGACACACCCGACCGACCTTCCGGGAGTACACCCGACGAGGCGCCGGGTCCGGCGTCTGAGTGACAACGTGTGATGTGACAACGAGATACGTCTAACGCCTCCGCCGGTACGCCGCGTGCTTCGGAGATGGCGCGAAGTTGCAGCGCGATTGGAAGGAGGCGCATATGGGAACGAATCGCAAGGTGGAGGTGCCGAGCGAGAGCGTTCAGGACACGGTCGCGGGGATCCTGGTCCGGGACCGGACCGAGCCGGCCCGGCCGCCGGTGATCTCGGCGTTCATCTGGGGCGGAAAGGTGCGGCCGGTGCCGACGCTGCCGTTCGGCCGTTGGAAGACGTCCGCCGCGTGACGATAAAGACTCGGAGGTTGTATCGGCCCGCAGGCGATCGCCTGCGGGCCGATTCCTTTTCGGGCCGGGGGAGGCGGGCGTGGAAACTGCGTTCTCGGGCGCGCGATCCGGCAACGGCGAGAAACCGGGGGGACGGATGCGCGAGTGGTGGCGATTTCCCCTGTTGCTCCTGGCGGTGGGGTGCGGCGGGCCCGGGGTGTGGGATTACGTGGCGGCGCCGGTGCTGGCGGATCAGGATTGGGGCGACCGGCTGCACCTGGAGCGCGGCGGGGTTCGCGTGATCGCGGGGCCTGTCGCGGTCTTTCCGTACGACAGGCTGCGGGCGGACGGCGTGCGGGAGCGCGGTCAGTACCAGCTGTACACGCGGGTGGCGGTCCACAACAGCGGCTCGGACGAGGTGGAGGTGTTGTGGGGCGAGGCCGAACTGGAGGTGCCGGGGGGAGGCCGGATCCGGCTGGTCGATACGCGTGAGGTCCGGGAGAACGCGTCGGGGGAGGGAATCCCGGACAATGCGGCGGTCCTTGTGGAGCGGCTGCAGCCTGGCCAACGTACGTTTCGGGCGTTGATCCCCGCGACGGTGGACGAGATCGCGATCGGCGAGCCGATGGTGCCGTTGTGCGATGGGTGCGTCTACCGGCTCGTGCTCGTGGTGGCCGTCGATGGGCGGAAAGAACGTATGGTGTTGCCGTTCCGCATGAACGTGACTCGACCGAAGACGAGCTCGGCGGGCGCGTTCTGGCGGGGGTGGGAGGATTGAGCGGATTGTTTCGGGACGTCGGAGTGGTCGGTAGCGGCCCGGCGGGTCTGGCCGCCGCGTGGGCGCTGGCGAGTGCGGGCGTGCGCGTCACGCTGTACGACCGCCGCGCGGAGCCGGGCGGCTTGCTGCGCACGGACGAGCTCGACGGCGCGCGCGCGGATGTGGCGGTCCAACTCCTGGGCGGGCACTACACGGAGACGATCGCGCTGGCGCGCGCGGCCGGCGCGGGAGACCTCCTGGTTCGCGCGCCCGGCCGGGACGCGCTCTGGCGGGGCGGGCGGGCACATACGCTGACGTACGGCTCCGTGTCGAGCATGGCGGCATCGACCGCGTTGCCGACGGGGCTGAAGCTCCGGCTCGCCGCGCGCTACATCCCATACCTTCGCCGGCACGGGGCGCTTCTCGATGCGAACGCGCCGGTCGCCGGGGCGGAGCTGGACGTCGAGTCGATCGCGGAATGGGGCCGCCGGGAACTGGGCGACGATTTCGTCGAGTTCCTCGTATACCCGCAGCTGGCGTCGTATTACGCGACGACGCCGGAACGGGCGTCGGCGCCGTTCTACCACGCCCTCGCTCGCGTCGGGTTGGACCTGTCGCTCTACGCCGTGCGGGGCGGGGCGGCGGAGCTGGCGCGTGCGGTCGGGCGCGCGCTCGAGGCGCGCGGGGCGAGGTTCGCCGGGGAGGTCGACGTGCGCGCGGTCCGGCCGGGGCCGGGCGGCGTGGAGGTGACGTGGGACAACGGCGGCGCGCTGCACGAGGCCGTCGTGATCGCTGTGCCGCCCCGAACGGCGGCCACGATCACCGGGCTGGACGGGCCGATTCAAAATTGGTTCGACGGGGTGCGGGAGCACCCCGCCGCATCGGTCGCGCTCGTCGTCGAGGGGTCGATCGCCGCCGACTTCTTCGGGCTCTCGGTCCCTCGCGTCGAGGCGCCCGGCGATGCGCTCGCGGCCGCATGCATCCAGGGGCGCAAAGGAGCCGGGCTCGACAGGGATGGGAAGAGCGTCATCGTGGCGTACCCGTCGCCGTCGGCCATGCCCCGGATCCTGGAGGTCGGGCCCGAGGAAGCATTGGCCACGATACTACCGGCGATCGAGCACGTGCTCCCGGAAGTCGCCGGCCGGATCGCCCGCGCTCGGGTCTATCGTTTCCCGGACGCGGGCGTCGCATTCTACCCCGGCTACCTAAGACACCTCGCCGCTTTCGACGCCGACTGGCTCCCCTCCCGTCTCGCCCTCGCCGGCGACTACCTCGTCGCTCCCACGGTCGAGGGGGCCGTGCGCAGCGGGCTGGCCGCCGCCCGTCGGCTGCTCGGCGGCTGAACGCCGCGCCGGGCGTTCGCGCACGACGACCGTCGCGACGATCTTGTCGTGGATCGCCTGGCGGTTGCGGTCCCAGAAGATCTGGGCGAAGCCGAGGAGCCCGGTGGCGAGCGAAGCCGAGTATCCGCCGAAGCGCTCGAAGCACTGCCAGGCCGTGAGCGGCTGGCCGTCGAGGCGGATCACGCGGATCCCGAACAACCGCTTCCCGGGCGTGTAGCCGCGCCACGCCACGGTGAATCCGGTGAAGTAGAGCGCTAGCCACCCCAGGCCGAGCCCCAGGTCTTCGGTGATGGCGGCGCGGAGCACTGCGACGACGCTGCCTCGCCGCTTCTCGAGATCCGCCGTCCGTTTCTCCAGCCGCTCGACTTCGTTCTGGAGCCTCCGGTTGCGCCGTTCGATCGCCTCGATTCGGTCGGCCGCGAGGACTTCGGCCAGTGTCGGTCGGATCCTGGCCGCGCCGGCGCTGTCGCCAGCCGCGAGCGCGGCGGCGTAGGCGAGGGCGAGGGAGTCGGCGTCGGGGGCCGCGGCCGTTTCCGGGACCGCGGAGTCGGGCGGTGCGATGGCGAGGAGCGCGCGCCGCAAGGCGTCGACCGCGACGGGGTTCAGTGGTGCCCCGTCCGCCGTGGCCTCGGTGAGGGCGTCGCTGAGGGCCCGCGCTTCGTCGGCCTTGAGGCCGTTCGCGACCAGGCGGTCGCGGACCCTCGCGGCGTGGACGTCCGCTTCCTCGGGCGTCGTCGCATTGAACAGAGCCCGCGCCTCCGCCATGGTGAGGCCGGCGGCAACCAGCGGCAGCTCGAGCGTGGCGCGTCGGGCCGCCGAGTCCACGGAGACGCCATCCTTGTCGCGATCCGCCCCGATCATGCCGAAAGTGACGACACAGACGGCGAAGGTGAAGATCGCGAGCATGCTGCGCAGCGACACGCCGACCATGCGCATGAACCACCCCGCATTCGGCTCGGCGCGTCGCGTGATGTGATAGACGAGGAAGGCGGCGAGTGCGGCGAAGAAGACGCTGCGAGCCTGCCAGGTCCCCGCGATGATCGCGCAGAACAGGAGGTCGAGCAGGATCGCGGCGGCGCGCCGCCAGGGGCGGGCGAGCGCGACGCCCAGCAGATCCGGGGCCACGGCGAACGCGGCGGGCGTGATGATGTCGCGCGGATTGGGTTCGGTCGGCATCGGCGCTCGAGTTCGGAGCAAGTCGTCGACGGGCTCTCGATTGGAGAAACTAGCGGCCACGGCGAATGCGGGGAAGGTCCGCATCCGCCACGGCCGCTAGCACCGATGCGCACCGGCAGGGATGCCGGCTCAATCCTGGTTGCGGTAAACCAGGCGCTCTTGTTTCCCCTTACGCACGATCGAAAGCGTCACCGGCTCTCGCCCCGCGTTCGCGATGGCCGCGCGCAGGTCGACGATCCGGCGGATCGCGCTGCCGTTCGCCGCGACGACCACGTCTCCGGGCTGCAGCCCGGCGTTGGCACCGGGCGACTCGGGTGCCACGCGGAGCACGAGCAGGCCCGCGTCCGCGCCCCGGAAGTATTCGGCGAGCTGCGGGTCCAGCTCCGTGAACTCGACGCCGGCGATCGCATACTGACCGACGTGCACGACGACCGGGAATCCATCCGGCATCGCCGGCGGAGCGACGGTGATCCAGCCCAAATCGGGCGACACCTGGCGCAGCGTGGCGCGGGGCGCCTCCCGGGCAACCCAACCCTGCCCCTCGGGCCGTTCCACGTACACGCGGAGCATCCTGCTCCGGAGGCTGTCCAGCCGTCTGAACTCGCGCTCGTTCATTCGCTTGAGCAAGCTGTCGAAGTGGACCTGGGCCGATCGCATGTCGGCGACCAGCTCCTCGAACAGCGAGTCCGCGGCGAACGCCCTGATCTCCAGCGAATCACCGTTCCGGTGGAAGATCTGCAGCTGGCCCGGACTGAACGCCGGCGGGATGACGGCGACCTGACCCGGCCCCGCCAGGGGCACCGCCTCGACGCACATTTGCGACATCGGCACCACGTCGACATCCCGGACTTCGTCGCCGCGGCGGAGCCGCACGCGGACGGCGACGCCGGGGCGCCAGTTCGCCCTCAGTTCCTGCAGCTTCGTGCCGGTCACCGTTTGTCCATCGATGGCGACCACCCGGTCGGCGGGCCGGATCCCGGCGCGGTCCGCGGGCGAGCCCGGCCGGACACGCGCGACGAGCAGCGAGTCGTGCGGCTCGAACGCGATCCCGAGCTGCGCGCACCGCTGGAACTGATAGACGGTGATCGGCTCCTGGGCCGACGCGCTCCGCGGCAACGCGGCCGCGAGCGGCACGAGGAGCATCCCGGAAACGACCAATGACTTCATCATACGTCGCCTGTATTTCGGCTCGATCAATACCAACTGCCGTCGGCGGTCCGCACGAGCTGCCTCATGGTGGCTTCCCGCTGCGCCAGCGCCGTCAGGTGATAGCCGTTGATCACCGGATCGGCCGGCGCCTCCTGCAGCGCGCGACCGGTGGTGAGGACGATGTTCTCGAGCGCGGCGAGGCGCGCGATCGGGTCGACGCCCGCCCCGGTGCCGGCGAGCTCGGTGTACTGGGCGAGCGCCGCGCGATAGTTCTGTTCCGCCGCCGCGAGAACGCGCGCCGCTTGCTCGATATCGTTCACCGGCTCGATCCTCGGCAGCGTCACGGGCTCTTCCAGACCGGCCATTGCGCCGGGCGAGTCGAGCTCGCCTCGCGCCATGAAGCCGGCCGCGCCGCCCGCGAAGAAGATCAGCACCGCCGCCGCGGCGCGCATGGCCGGGATGGCAAAGCGCCGCGTCCGCGGAACGGACCGCATCAGTCCTTCCTGCCGCAACCGATCCGCGAGGGCCGGCCACGCGTCGGCCGGCGGAGGGAAGAGGTCCGGCAGATCCCCGAGCGCCGCCGTCTGGGCGATCAGCTCGTCTAACTCCCGGCGGCACTCGGCGCAAACCTCCAGGTGCTCGGCCTCCGCCGCCGTCGGCGGTTCGTCCACCAGCCTGGCCAGGGTTTCCCGACTCAGATGCGCCATGCTTCTCCTCCATACGCGGCAGCGGGCGTCTCCATGAGCAGCTCTCGCATCCGGGCCCGCGCCTTGAACAACTGACTCTTCGACGTGCCCACGTTGACGCCGAGGACCTCGGCGATTTCCTCGTGCGTGTATCCTTCGACGTCGTGCAGCACGAGCACGCGCCGCATCCCTTCCGGGAGCCGTTTCAGCGCGTTCTCGAGGCGGAGCCGCAGGACCGTGCGGCCGCCGCTCTCCCGCACCGGGATCTCCACCTCGAGCGGCTCCTCGTGCCTCGTGTGCCGATCCCGCGACCGCCTCCCCTGGAGCGCCGCGTTCACCGCGATCCGGTGCAGCCACGTCGAGAACTTCGCGTCACCGCGGAAGGTCGAGAGCGAACGGATCGCCTGGACCCACGCTTCCTGGGCCCAGTCCTCCGCCAGAGCATCGTCGCCCGCGAGGCGACGGACCACGGCGTAGACACGCGGTGCGTGCCGGTCGTAGAGGGCGCGGATCGCGGCTTCGTCGCCTGCACGCGCGCGTCGGATCAGCTCGGATTCGGTCATGACTCATCCACGGTGCACCCTTTGGGATGCCGCCGTGGTGCGAAAGGGTTGCCTGCGCGACGGGGAGAGGGTTTGCCCGGCCGCGAACCTGCCATGGCCGAGCCGGTCGGTCCCCGAGCCGACATCTGGCGAAGTCGTTCCCCGGCGGGCACTTGGCGATCATGATGACATCCGGCGACGTCTCGGGCAATGACGTCGACGGCGGCGCGGTCGGGGCGACGCCCCACGCGTTCCCGGCCGTGACGGGGTCTGGCACCGCGCTTGCGCCAGGTCGGGTGGCGTGATTCCAAGGAGCAAGGTATGGAGCCGCGGAACCTGGACTTCGGCATCGAGTTGACTTCGGACCAGTGGGCGGAGCTGGGACGCGCCGCGGACGCGCTCGGCGCGGAAGAAGCGGGGTTCTCGTGGGACGAAGACCGGTTCGACGAGATCCGGGTGCTGCTGCGCGACGAAGATGCGCCCAACCTCCTGCGCGACTGGGTGAGCACGGAGGGGACGTATGGCGCCACGGAAGTCGAGGTGGCGCAGTTCCGGTTCAACGGCGGGCGGCCGTTCGCCGAGCTGGAGATCCCGGATTCGGCGAGGCCGCCGGTCGTGTCCGAGGACGAAGAGCGCGCGATGGAGCGAGAGCTGGAGGAGTGGGTTCGTGGCAAGTGGCAGGAACTCATGCGCAGCTCGGGGATGCACTTCGACCGCGGACATCTGCCGCAGGGATGACCCATGTCGGGGAGACCTTTGAGCCGCGGAATCTGGAGGCACATCCGCGCGGACGGGTGCGAGTGGGAGGTGCGGGCGTCGGTGCGTGAAGACCGGCGTGCCGAGGACGGTGGCGCGGGGGAGGATGTGCTGGAGTTCCGGTGCGTGGATGCGATCCGCCCCGCGCGTCGCGTGGCGGTGCCGTCCGGCGCGCTCTCGCGCATGGGCGACGCGGAGCTGCTGGCCGCCTACCGCAAGGCGCTCCCGATCGGCGGCGATCACTACGGGAGGCCGGGGAAGGTGATGGAGGACGTCGGCATGTAGGAGCGGGGCCGAGCCGCGCCGCCGCCCGTTCGGCGGACGCGGCCGGCCGGCGACCCGTGGACACGGGCGACGAACCGCGTAGATTCCCACCGTCGCAGAAACCCCTGACGGCACGGTACCCCGATGGCAACGATCGCCCAGACGGCCGGCGCGGCGCACCTGGAGTGCACGGCGTGCGGCCAGACGTACGAAAGCGAGCGCCTTTGGCGCCTCTCGCCCTGCTGCGAGAAACCGCTCTACGCACGCTACGACCTCGACCGGCTCCGGGAGACGTTCCGGCCGTCCGCACTCGCCGGCCGGCCGGCGACCCTCTGGCGCTACGCCGAGGTGCTCCCCGTCCGTGAGCCGACGCGTCGCCTCACGCTGGGTGAGGGCTTCACCCCGCTGATCGACGCGCCGAGGCTCGCCGGCGCGCTCGGCGTCGAACGCATCTGGATCAAGGACGAGGGGCAGAACCCGACCGCCAGCTTCAAGGCCCGGGGCGTCGCCCTCGCCGTCGCGCGCGCGTGGGAGCTGGGAGTGACCGAGGTCGCGATCCCGACGGCGGGGAACGCCGGCGGCGCGACGGCCGCCTACGCTGCCGCCGCGGGGCTCGTCGCCCACGTCGTCGCACCGGCGGACACGCCGCGCCCGATCCTCGAGGAGATCGAGTCGCTCGGCGCGCACCTCGAGCTGGTCGACGGCCTGATCACGGACGCCGCCCGGCGCGTGGCGGAGGGCGCGAAGGAGCACGGCTGGTTCGATCTCTCGACCCTCAAAGAGCCGTACCGCGTCGAGGGGAAGAAGACGATGGGGTACGAGCTCTTCGAGCAGCTCGGCGGCCGGCTACCCGACGTCATCGTCTACCCGACCGGCGGCGGCACCGGACTCGTCGGGATGTGGAAGGCCTTCGACGAGATGGAGCGCCTCGGCTGGATCGGGCCCGAACGGCCCAGGATGATCTCCGTCCAGGCGGCCGGCTGCGCGCCGATCGTCCGGGCCTGGGAGGCGGGGCACGAGGCCGCGGAACCGTGGGTCGACGCGCACACCTACGCGTCGGGGCTCCGGGTCCCGCGCGCCGTCGGCGACTTCCTCATCCTGCGCGCCGTTCGGGGATCCGGCGGGGCCGCGATCGCCGTCCCCGACGACGCCATGCACGAGGCGGTCCAGCTCGTCGGCCGGACCACCGGCGTCTTCGCCGCGCCGGAGGGCGGCGCGACGGCGGCCGCGGTGCCGCTCCTCCTCGAGCGAGGCCTGCTGCGCCCCGACGAGGAGATCGTGCTGTTCAACACCGGGAGCGGCCTGAAGTACGTGACCGCTGCGTGACGGCAGGTCCGCGCGAGCGCGTCGCGAGGGCCGGTCCGCCAGGCCGGCCCGGCGCGCCTGGCGCGCACAGCGTGCAAAGCGTGCCCGGCGTGCCCGGCGTGCCCGGCGTGCCCGGCGTGCCCGGCGTGCCCGGCGTGCCCGGCGTGCCCGGCGTGCCCGGCGTGCCCGGCGTGCCGGGCCCGATCGTTCGGGCACGGCGCGTGCGTATCCCCGCCCGGCATGAAACGCATGTTTGGTCGGGCGCGGGCGCGGGGACGCAAGCGTTGGGCGCGGATCGGCGCCGCAGGCATCGCCGCGGCCGTGCTCTACTGGCTCCTGCCACTCGGTGAAGACGACGCGGTGCTGCGTCTCGTGCTCGCCGCGCCCGATGGCGAGTACGCCGAGGAGCTCCGCGTGCCGGCGGCGTGGGCGGACACGACCGCGGCGCGGTCGGGCGGCGTGGTACGGGTTCCGCTCCTCTTCGCCGTGGTGAACCTGGGCAAGGAGCCGGCGACGCCCGGGCGACTGGAGCTGAGCGTGCCGACGCGGTTCAACCTGGTGCGCAACGACGGCCAGCCGCTGCACGGGCGGATCGCCGCGGGGTCGCCGCTGGTGCGGTACGAGATCCCGGTGACGCTGCCGCGGGTGGAGGCGGACGGGGAGGCGGCGCCGCTGGCCATGCTGGACACGCTCTGGCTGGAGCCGGTGATCCCATCGTTCTACTGCGTGACGATGGCGGACTCGGTTCCGGACTTCGTCCCTGCGCCGCCCGCGCCGGTCGAAGCGATCGCGCGGGTGCAGATCTTCTACTCCTTCGAGGGCGGCGACCTCGAGAGTCGCCAGACCGGGCTCATCACGGTCCAGCTCGATCCGCGGCAGCTCGAGCGGGAGGCGCCGGATCCGCCGCCGGTCTTCCCGGCGTCGTTCCGGGAGCCGTACGTGCCGCGCCCTCCGCTCGGGGAGCTGAGCTACGGGGGGAGTCGGCGGGCGTTCTGCGGCGAGCCGGAGTTCCCGATCGAGATCCTCAGCACGCTCTGGCTTACGCCGAGCGGCGGGCGCTTCATCGTCCTCGACCACGGCGGTGTCCCGCGCAAGTACCTGTTCGATCTCAACGGGGACAGCATCATCGAGCTGGAGATGTGGGACCCGGACGGGGACGGCGACTTCGAGGCCTGGCGCCAGGCGCGCATGCCGATCCCGGCCTTCCTCCTCCCGCCTCCCATCCCGCCGCAGCCCGACTACGGCCAGCTCCTGGCCAGGTACTCGGCCGAGGACCTGGCCGCGTACGACCGGTACCACGGCGCGATCGATCGACCCTACCAGCCCCGCACGGCGCCCCCGGACACCACGCCCCGGAAAGACCGGTTCCGGCCCATGATCCTGGCCGGCGTCGACGACTCGAAGCGAGAAAGGGAAGCCGGCCAGACGTACAAGGGCCCCGTCGGGCCGAGGCTCCTCGGCGATCCGGTGGACCGGCCCGGTGGGCGTCGGCCGCCTGTGACTCGCCCGCCGGCGACCCGGCAGCCGGAGCCTGACCGCGCGCCGGCGCCCGGTCGCGCGCCCGACCCCGGCCGGGCCCCGGATCCGCGCCGCCGCGGCGACGAGCCCGCGCCGCCGCCTCCGCCGATACGCCCCGATCCTGCGGCTCCCGACACCGTCGGCAGGGGCCGCACGGAGCCCGCGGCTCGCGAGCCGGAGCAGGCGCCGCGTCGTCGCGAGCCGAAGCTGCTGGGCGTGCCCGTCGACTCGATCCGCGGCCGCAACTGACCCCGTGCCGGGAACATTTGTTGCGCTTCGCGTCCGGGCCGGGGCCGCGACGGCCCGGACGCTCAACTCCACCGTAGACGCGGATGAACCAGAAGCAGCGGGCCCATCTGGAAAAGAGACTCCTGCGAGAGAGGGAGCGTGCGCTCCGGGCGCTGGCGCAATTCGACGAGCGCGCCAAGGTGTCGCAGCAGGAGGACGACGGGGACCTGACCACATACCCGTTCCACTTCGCCGACGAGGGGACCGACACGATGGAGCAGGAGAAGGAGTTCCTGCTCGCGAGCAAGGAGGGTCGACTGGTTTACTGGATCGACGACGCGTTGCGCACGCTCTACAAGGAGCCGGAACGGTTCGGGGTGTGCGCCGAGTGCGGGTCGCCGATCGGATTCGAGCGTCTCGACATCGTGCCGTGGGCACGGCTGTGCGTGAACTGTCAGCGCGCGGAGGAGGAGCGGTTCGGCGCGGCGGCCTGACGCGTCGGCGCCCGGCTCGAGGCAGCCACGTCGACTGGCTCACCCGTGCTGCGCGGCGCGTGATTCGGGCCGTTGCTCGGTCTGTAGTGCCTGCCACGGCCATCGCCCCTGCAACTCGACCTCGAGGGAGAAGCTCAGGAAGGTTCGGATCAAGACGATCAATCCGAGGAACGCGACGCTCTGGAGCGTGAGAGAGACTGCGACCGTGCGGACGATGTCGGCGGCGATCAAGAACTCGAGGCCGAGGAGGACGGTGCGTCCGATCCCCTGGCGCAGCCGATCGTAGGCCTCGCCGAAGTCACGGCGTTTCGCGGCGCGGGCGAGGACCAGGGCGCAGGTGGCGACGGTGCCGACGGCAATGACGCCGAGTCCGGCGATCTCGAGGAGCTCTGTGGTCGCCCGGGCGACCTCACGGGTATCCATTGCCCTCGCGTGCGGCGGTGACGGCGGAGCGAACGGAGGGTGCGATGCAAGACGTCGGCCGGGATGCCCGCGCATCCCGGCCGGCGCGTGTCGTCCTGGCGGGCGAATTCGACGGCCCGCGGCTCAGACCCGCGGATAATCCGTCTCGATCACCCGGAACCCGTTCGGCTGTTCGACGACGCGGTAATCTCCGAAGAGGTTGGGCGCCTCGGCACGCAGCACCTCGAGCACCTTGAGCGCGAGCTCGCGGATCTCGGCCTCGGCCGTGGCGGAGCCGCGCATCTCGAGGAAGTGGCGCCACGCGCGGGCGTTCCCGGTGACGACGATCTTGGTCTCGGTCGAGTTGGGGAGGACGCTGCGCGCGGCCTGGCGCGCCCGCTTGCGACGCATCGTCGCCTTGGGCTCGTCCTGGACCTGCGTCTCGATCTCGGCGAGGAGCGCGCGGTAGTCCTCGAGGGCGCGCTCGCAGCTCTTCTTCCAGATCTCGAACGCGGGCGTGCCTTCCTCGATCTCCGGCGGAAGGACGAAGGCGACGTCGGACTCGTCGACGTACCGCTGGCTGAGCTGCGAGTAGGAGAAATGCCGGTGCCGGACGAGCTCGTGGGTCAGCGCGCGGCTCACCCCCTCGAAGAGCAGGCTCCAGACGGCGTGCTCGAGGACGCTGCCATGGCGCACGGCCAGAATGTTGTCGAGGTACTCCGCGTTGGTGGTGCGTCCCGAGATCAGGCGGTGTCCGCCCTCGAGCCCGGCGTCGGGGCCGAAGCTGAGGTAGCAGAGCCGCCCGGCGAACTCGGCCAGCTCCTGTCCGGCGACGTCGGTGTCGCTCTTCCAGCGGATGTGGGGTGCGCCCACGTACTCCTGGCGGGCCAGCAGCGTGACCTTCGGTTCGCGGAAGATGTGCATGTCCCTGGGCTCCGAGGGTGGGTTTCCGTGCTGCGTCGCGCGGAACGCGCCGTCGACTGGGCGGGGCAAAGGTACGGCCGAGGCGGCCGGCTCTCAAGGGCCGGCGTAGGCCGCGTCGACCGCGTCGACCGCGTCGTCGGTCGCGTCCGTCGCGCCGCCGTTCGCCGCGCCGGCTCCCCTGCACGCGGCCGCGCCGGCCGCCCCGCCGGTAGCCGCACTGGCCGCCGCGTCGCTCGCCGGCAATAGGTGCGCAGTCCGCTTGCGCCGGTCCGGGGCCGGACGCAAGATATCGGGCCCCAACCCTGCACGGTCTTGATCGGAGGTCGACACCGGTGTCAGTGACGATCAGGTTCCAGCCCACGCCGAATCCGAACGCGGGGAAGTTCGTCGTCGACCGCGAGATCGTCGCGGGCGACCGGCCGCGCAGCTACGGCAGTCGGGAGGAGGCGGCCGGGGATCCGCTGGCGCTGGCGCTGTTCGAGCTGGAGGGCGTGGCCAGCGTGTTCATGGTCGAGGACTTCGTGACGGTAACCAAGGAGCCCTCGGCGGATTGGGACGACCTGATCCCGCGGGTCGAGGACGCGATCCGCCGCAGCCTCTGAGGCGGCCGACGGCGGCGCAACGAGGGATCGCAACGGGTGGACGGGTCACGGGATGGAACGCGCGCCACTTGACCGGCCGACGTCCGACGAACTCGATCGCTACGCCGCCCGCCGCGCGCGGGTGGCGGAGCTGCTGGGCCACGACGGCGTACTCGTGCTCCCGGCGGGGCGGGAAGTGGTGGTAGGGCGTGACCTCGAGCTGCGCTACCGGCCGGACCCCGACTTCTACTACCTCACCGGCTACACCGAGCCGTCTGCGGTGCTGGTCCTGGCACCGGGGCACGACGAGGGCGAGTTCTGGCTCTTCGTGCGCCCCCGCGACCCGGATCGGGAGCGCTGGACCGGCGTGCGCGGCGGTCCCGAGGCGGCCCGCGAGGTCTACCGGGCCGACGTCGCGGTTCCGCTGGACGAGCTGGACCGGCGGCTCCCGGACCTCCTGCGCACCCGCGAGGCGATCTACTACCCGCTCGGCGCCGGCCCCGAGGCCGTCGACAGGATCGTCCGGCAGGCCGTCGAGCGCGCGCGGGCGACGCGCCAGCGCCGCGGGATCGGCCCGCGTCGCCTCTCGGACCCGGGCGTGATCCTCGACGAGCTGCGCCTGATCAAGGACGAGCACGAGCTGGCGCTGCTCCGCGAGGCCGCGCTCATCACCGCGGAAGGGTTCATCGAAGCCGCGCCCACGATCGTGCCGGGCGCAGGGGAGTGGGAGGTCGAGGCCGCGCTGGAGGCCGCGTTCCGCCGGCGCGGCGCGGAGGGCGTCGGATTCGGCACCATCGTCGCCTCGGGCGCGAACGCCACGGTGCTGCACTACATCGAGAACCGCCGGCGCATGGCGGCGGGTGACCTCGTCGTCATCGACGCGGGCGCGCACTACCGCGGCTACAACGGCGACATCTCGCGCACGTTCCCGGTCTCCGGCCGTTTCTCCCCGCTCCAGCGCGAGCTGTACGACGCGGTCCTGGACGCGCACGACCGCGCGATCGCGGCAGTCCGTCCCGGCACGACGACGGAGGAGGTGCACCGGACCGCACTCCGCATCCTGGCCGAAGCCATGGTCTCCTTCGGGCTGCTGAAGGGCGACGTCGGCGGCCTGATCGAGTCCGGGGAGTACCGGACGTACTACCCGCACCAGACGTCGCACTGGCTGGGGCTGGACGTGCACGACGTGGGCGACTACGCGCTCCGCGGCGAGCCGCGTCGTCTCGAGCCCGGGATGGTCCTCACCGTCGAGCCCGGCCTCTACGTGCCGCAGGACGCGGAGGATGCGCCCGCCGAGCTGCGCGGGCTCGGGATCCGCATTGAGGACGACGTCGTCGTGACCGAGGCCGGGCACGAGATCCTCACGGCGGCCATTCCAGCGCAGGCCCATCGTATCGAAGCACTTCTCGGCAGAAGCGGTTGACCCACGCTGCCGCGCGGCTGTTCACCCCCCGTTCCGTCACTTCCCGTCCATCGCGCCACTGCTCGTAGTGCACGATCTCGTGGGCGAGGTCGTGCATGAGGCGAAGGATCGAGTCGGGGCTGGAGATCCCGAAGTCGCGCTCGAGGACGTCGACCTTTCCGGCGCCGAGGTAGATCCGGACCACGTCGCCGGGCGAGTACTCGGGCGGCGGGATCACGAACACCGCCCAGCCGGGCGGCTCCTCGTGCCCCATCACCGTCGCGTGCGGGACGACGGTGACGCGGACGGGGTGGCGGAAGGGCACCTGGTCACGAATCCAGCGGGCGAATCGTTTAAGGAGCGCCCGGGCGTCGTCGCGCACGCCGGGGTAGAAGCGGAGCCGGAAGCCGGGCCTCCCCGTAGCGATCACGCGTGGCTCCCTGCCGCGGTGCGGCGGGCCGTATCTGGCGAGAAGCTCGCCGGCCGGAACGTTCATCGCGCCTCCTTCGCACGGGGGCGCAGGGCGGCAATCCCCGAGCCAGGGGCGGCCGTTCCGCGTCGGAGCGCGCAGAACCCGGCGGCCCGCGGTCGTCCCGGGGCGCATGCGAAGTTTGGGCCGTTTGCGGCATCTATATGTGATAAAGGGCGCCGCTGGGGCGCAGAAATCAGCACCGAAGGAAAGTCGTGGAAATTCCGTTCGATCCCCCCGTTCACCCTTTCTCAGACGTCGACGACATCCGGCGCTGGATCGATGAGTTGCACAGGCTCGCCAGGGAGCACCAGGACGATCCGGAGAACCTCCCGCTGATCGAGGAGCGGATCCGGGATGCACGGAGCTGGCTCGCCTTTCGGGGCTACGAACGCGTTTCGGACTGAAACGTCGGGGCCCGACGCGAGGCCGCGGCGCGTTGCGCACGGCCCTTGCGTGTGGTAGCTTCGGCGAACAATTCGGGAATCGGCGGACGGATTTGGGGGCCGCTTGCCACCGCCGGGCGGAGGTGTCCACGAGGGCGCCAGCCGCCGAAACAAAGGTCTAAAGTGCCGGGCAGTCCATTGTCCAATCTTCGACTACCCTCGCACCCACAAGTGGCTGCGGGGGTTTCGTGTTTTTCGGGCGTAACCCCGGCGATGCGGCAGGCATCGCGGTCCGGCCGGCGTGCGAGCTCGGCGGAACGCGCTGGATTGGGAGCGACATGGTGCGCAGTGCATACATCGAGGTCCTGAAGGACCGCGTACTGGTCTTCGACGGCGCAATGGGCACGAGCATCCAGGCGCGGGGGCTCGGGGCCGAGGACTTCGGCGGGCCGGCGCTGCTGGGGTGCAACGACCATCTCGTCCTCTCGAGGCCGGACATCATCGAGGAGATCCACGCCTCGTACCTCGAGGCGGGGTGCGACGTCGTGGAGACGAACACGTTCCGGGCGAACCGGCTCACGATGCGCGAGTACGGGCTCGAGGACCGGATCGTGGAGCTGAACCGGGCGGCGGCGTCGCTCGCGCGGCGGGTGGCGGACCGGTATTCGACGCCGGACCGCCCTCGGTTCGTGGCCGGCAGCATGGGCCCGAGCGGGTTCCTGCCGAGCACGTCGGACCCGACACTCGGAAACATCACGTACGACGAGCTGGCGGAGGTCTTTCGGGAGCAGGCGCGAGGTTTGGTCGAGGGCGGCGTCGACGTGCTGCTGATCGAGACCAGTCAGGACCTGCTGGAGGTGAAGGCGCAGATCGCCGGGATCCGGCGCTACTTCGCCGAATCCGGGCGGCGGGTGCCGATCCAGGCGCAGGTCACGCTGGACACCTCGGGTCGCATGCTGCTCGGGACGGACATCTCCGCGGCGGCGACGGTGCTCGAGGCGCTGAGCGTCGACGCGATCGGGCTCAACTGCTCGACCGGCCCGGAGCACATGCGCCAGGCCGTGCGCTGGCTGTGCGAGAACTCCCCGCTCCCGGTCAGCGTGATCCCGAACGCGGGGATCCCGCACAACGAGGGCGGCGTCGCCGTCTACCCGCTCGGGCCGGAAGAGCTCGCCGAGGCGCACGAGGAGTTCGTGACGCGGTACGGCGTGAACATCGTGGGCGGGTGCTGCGGCACGACGCCGGAGCACATCCGGGCCGTGGTGGAGCGGGTTTGGGGGCGGACCCCGGCGCGGCGGCTCGTTTGGCGGGCGAGTGGGAACGAGGGCGTGGGCGAAGGTGGGTACGGCGCGGCGCGCGGGGGCGCGCACGGGGGCGGCGCAGGCGACGTCGCCCCCACACGCCGCGGTCCGCACCTCTACTGGCCGCGCGCCCCCCGCGTCCCGCGCGTCGCGAGCGCGATGACGGCGGTCGACCTGGTCCAGGAGCCGCGCCCCACGTTGATCGGCGAGCGGGTCAACGCGCAGGGCTCGCGTGCGGTCAAGCGGCTTCTCCTGGCGGACGACTACGAGGGCGTGGTCGACGTCGCGCGCGAGCAGGTCGAGGGCGGCGCGCACCTCCTCGACGTCTGCGTCGCGCTCACGGAGCGGCAGGACGAGGCCGCGCAGATGCGTCGCCTCGTCAAGCTCCTCGCCCAGGGCGTCGAGGCGCCGCTCCAGATCGATACCACCGAGCCCGAGGTCGTTCGGGCCGCGCTCGAGCAGTACCCCGGCCGCGCGGTCGTCAACTCGGTCCACCTCGAGAACGGCCGCGCGCGCATCGACGCCGTCCTTCCGTGTGTCGTCGAGCACGGCGCCGCCGTCGTCGCCCTCACGATCGACGAGGAGGGGATGGCGAAGACGGCGGATCGCAAGGTCGCGGTGGCTCGGAGGATCGCCGACATCGTCTGCGGCGAGTACGGGCTCCCGCCCGATGCGCTGATCTTCGACGCCCTGACCTTCACGCTCGCGACGGGCGAGGAGGAGTATCGGCGCAGCGCGATCGAGACGATCGAGGGGATCCGTCGCATCAAGGCGGAACTGCCGGGCACGCTCACGAGCCTCGGCGTCTCCAACGTCTCGTTCGGGCTGGCGAAGCACGCCCGCGCGGTCCTCAACTCCGTCTTCCTGCACCACTGCGTCGAGGCCGGGCTGGACCTGGCGATCGTGAACCCGGCGCACATCACGCCGTACGCGGAGATCCCCGAGGAGCAGCGTCGCCTGGCCGACGACCTGATCTTCGCCCGCCGCGACGACGCGCTCGCGCGATTCATCGCCTACTTCGAGGAGAACGAGGCCGAGGAGGCCGAGGCGGCCGACCCGACGGCCGAGATGACGCCGGAGGAGGCGATCCACTGGAAGATCGTCCACCGGAAGAAGGACGCGATCGAGGCGCTGGTCGACGAGGCGGTCCGGCGGCGGGTGGAGGCGGCGGCACGCGTCGGCGGGGTGGGCGCCGTGGCAGCCGGCCGAGGAGACGGCGCGGACACCGGTGCGGGCGGCCACGCGCACTCCGCGACCCACGAGGCCGGCGTCTGGGTCCTCAACAACGTGCTCCTCCCGGCGATGAAGGAGGTGGGCGACCGATTCGGGGCCGGGGAGCTCATCCTGCCATTCGTGCTCCAGTCCGCCGAGGTCATGAAGCGCGCCGTCGCGCGGGTGGAGACGTACCTCGAGAAGGTCGAGGGGCAGAGCAAGGGGAAGGTCGTGCTGGCCACCGTGTTCGGCGACGTGCACGACATCGGCAAGAACCTCGTCCGCACGATCCTAGAGAACAACGGCTTCACCGTGTACGACCTGGGGAAGCAGGTCCCGGTCAACGACATCATCGACAAGGCGGTCGAGGTCGGGGCGGACGCGATCGGGCTGAGCGCGCTCCTGGTGTCGACGTCGAAGCAGATGCCGCTCGTCGTGCAGGAGCTGCATGCGCGCGGGCTCTCCTTCCCCGTGCTGTGCGGCGGCGCGGCGATCAATCCGTCGTTCGTGCGGTCGGCGGCGTTCATCGGCACCGAGCAGCTCTACGCGCCGGGGGTCTTCTACTGCAAGGACGCGTTCGACGGGCTGGCGACGGTCGAGGCGTTGGTCGACCCGGCCCGGCGAGGGGAGTTCGTGCGGCGTCGCCACGAGGAGATCCTGGAGGGCGTGGCGAAGCGCGAGGCGCTGAAGGCGCAGGCCCGGGCGCTGCACGCAGCGCGGACGGTCCGCGGGCCGTCGCGCGACGTCGACATCCCGGCCGCCCCGTTCTTCGGCGTCAAGGTGCTGGACCGGCTCCCCCTCGCCGAGCTGTTCCCCCTGATCGATCTGAACACGCTCTACCGTCTGCACTGGGGCGCCAAGAACGCGAAGGGCGATCGGTGGGAGCGGCTGGTCCGGGAGGAGTTCGAGCCGCGGCTCAGGCGCTACCGGCAGGAGACGCTCGCGGGGGCCAAGGTGCGCGTCCGCGCCGCGTACGGCTTCTTCCCGGCCGCAGCCGAGGGTGACACGCTCGTCGTCTACGATCCCGAGGCGCCGGACGCGGAACTCGCGCGCTTCGTTTTCCCGCGCCAGCAGGATCGCGACCTCCTGTGCCTCGCGGACTACTTCGCGCCGGTCGAGTCCGGGCGAAAAGACGTGGCCGGCTTCGCGATCGTGTCCGTCGGCGACGAGCTGCTGGAACGGTCCAACGCGCTCATGACCGGCGGCGACTACGGGGAGGGCTACTACCTGCACGGGTTCGGGGTGCGGCTGGCCGAGGCGGCCGCCGAGTACGTCCACGGGATCATGCGCCGCGAGCTCGGCATCCCCGCCGACCGCGGGCTGCGCTACTCGTGGGGGTACCCCGCCTGCCCGGACCACCGTCAGCACGAGCTGGTGTTCCGTTTGCTCCCGGCGCGCGAGAGGCTCGGGATGGATCTGACCGAGGCGGGTGCGCTGGTGCCCGAGTTGTCCACCGCGGCGCTGGTCGTGCACCACCCGGAGGCGAAGTACTTCAGCGCGTGAACGGCGAAAGGTCCAGATGTCTCGATTCCGCGACCTCCTCACCGATTCCCGTCCGCACGTCTTCGACGGCGCGATGGGGACGATGCTGTACCAGAAGGGGGTCTTCATCAACCGCTGCTACGACGAGCTGAACGTCAGCGAGTCGGAGCTGGTCAAGGAGATCCATCGCGCCTACGTCGCGGCGGGCGCCGAGCTGATCGAGACGAACAGCTTCGGCGCGAACCGGGTCAAGCTCGCGCGGTATGGGCTGGAGGACCGGGTCGCGGAGCTGAACGAGCGGGCGGCGCGGCTGGCGCGGGAGGCGGCGGGCGATCGTGCGCTGGTCGGCGGGGCGATCGGGCCGCTGGGGATCCGGATCGAGCCGTTCGGCCCGACGTCGGTCGACGAGGCGCGCGCCTTCTTCCGCGAGCAGGCGGAAGCGCTGCTCGCGGGCGGCGTCGACTTCATCGTCCTGGAGACATTCGGCGACCTGGAGGAGATCCACCAGGCGATCCTCGCCGTGCGCGAGCTGGGCGATGCGCCGATCGTTGCACAGATGACGGTCCAGGAGCAGGGCGACACGGCATACGGCACGGCGCCGGAGACGTGCGTGGCGCGCCTCGAGGAGTGGGGCGCCGACGTCGTCGGCTTCAACTGCTCCGTGGGCCCCCACGGGATCCTGGAAGCGCTCGAGCGGATCGGGCCCCGCCGACGGGCGCGGCTGTCGGCGCAGCCGAACGCCGGGCTCCCCCGCGACGTCGAGGGGCGCAAGATCTACATGGCCTCGCCCGAGTACATGGCCGAGTACGCGCGGCGGCTGATCGGAGCGGGCGCGAAGTTCGTGGGCGGGTGCTGCGGGACGACGCCGGAGCACATCAAGCGCATAGCGGACGCGGTGCACGCGCTGGCGCCCGGCCGCGGGCGGGTGCGGGTCGCGGTCGCCGAGGCGCCGGCGACGATGGAGGCCGAGACCGTCCCGCTCGGCGAGCGCTCGCGGTGGGGGCGCAAGCTCGCGGCCGGCCAGCTCCTCACGACCGTCGAGATCGTGCCGCCCCGCGGCGCCGACGCCTCGAAGATGCTGGACGGCGTGCGGCTCCTGAAGAAGGCGGGAGTGGACGGCGTCAACGTGCCGGACGGCCCGCGCGCGCAGATGCGGATGAGCGCCCTCGCGACCGCGGCGCTCATCGAGCAGCAGGTCGGGATCGAGGCCGTCGTCCACTACTGCTGCCGGGACCGCAACCTGCTCGGCATGCTCTCGGACCTGCTCGGCGCACACGCGCTCGGGCTGCGCAACCTGCTCCTCATCACCGGCGACCCGCCCAAGATGGGGCCATATCCGGACGCGACGGCGGTCTTCGACATCGACTCGATCGGGCTCGTCAACCTGGTGTCCCGATTGAACAAAGGGCTCGACCCCGGCGGCAACCGGATCGGCGAGCCCACTCGCTTCGTCATCGGAGTGGGCGCGAACCCGGGCGCGGTCGACCCCGAGCACGAGCTGCGGCGCTTCTACTGGAAGGTCGAGGCCGGCGCGGAGTACGCGATAACGCAGCCGATCTTCGATCCCGAACAGCTCCTATCGTTCCTGGAAGAGCTGGACCGGCGCGGGATCCGCATCCCGATCGTCGCCGGGATCTGGCCGCTCGTCTCCGCGCGCAATGCGGAGTTCCTGGCCAACGAGGTGCCGGGCGTCCGGGTCCCCGATGCGATCGTCGAGCGGATGCGCCGCGCCAGCGAGAAGGGGAAGGAGCACGCGCTGGAGGAGGGGATCGCGATCGCGCGCGAGACGTTCGAGCGGGTCCGGCCCTACGTGCAGGGGATCCAGGTGAGCGCGCCGTTCGGGCGAGTCGCGTTCGCGCTCCAGGTCTTCCGAGACATCGAAGGGATCGCTCCCCACGTCGCCTCGGAGGCATCGGTCGCTTGACAGCGCCGTGCTCCGAGGCGCATCCTGCACTGCATCCACACACGACTCGCCGCACCAGACTCGAAACCGGCCGTACCCATCCATCCCACCCGACCGGAGGAGTCTATGAGCCTTCGTACGCTCGGCCGCGCGCTCGCGCTCGCGCTGTTCCTGGCGGGACCCGCGGCGGCCCAGGAGTCGATCCAGACCCTCACCCTCGACATGTACCTGGATTGGGAACGGGTCTCCGATCCGCGCCTGTCGCCGGACGGAAAGCAGATCGTCTACACGCGCGGATGGGTCGACAAGGTCAACGACCGCTGGCGGTCGTCGCTGTGGATCATGAACGCGGATGGGTCGAAGCAGCGGAAGCTGCTCGACGGCTCGTCGGCGCGGTGGTCGCCCGACGGGACGCGGATCGCGTTCGTCGCCCAGGGCGAGCCGCGCGGGTCGCAGATCTTCGTGCGGTGGATGGACGCGGAGGGCGCGGTCACGCAGATCACGCGGCTCGACGAGTCGCCGTCGGACATCGCGTGGTCGCCGGACGGGAAGTGGATCGCTTTCACGATGCTGGTCCCCGCGCAGGAGCGCTGGCCGATCGCGCTCCCCGCGCGTCCCGAGGGCGCGCGGTGGACGGAGAACCCGCGCATCGTCACGCGGCTCGACTACCGGCAGGACCGGGTCGGATTCACCCGGGAAGGTTACCGGCACATCTTCATCGTCCCCGCCGACGGCGGCACGCCGCGCCAGCTCACGAGCGGCGACTGGGACCACAACGGCGTCGAGTGGACGCCGGACGGCAAGGAGATCCTCTTCACGTCGCTGCGGATCCCGGAGGCCGAGTACGCGTGGCGGGAGTCGGAGATCTACGCGGTCAACGTGGAGACGGGCGCGATCCGCCAGCTCACGACGCGCAAGGGGCCGGACCGCTCGCCGGTCGTCTCGCCCGACGGGCGCCTCGTCGCCTACATCGGCAACGACTGGACCGACGACACCTACGTCGAGGCGAAGCTCTACATCATGGGGATCGACGGCTCGAACCCCCGCATGATCGCCGAGGAGATGGGGAGCGCGCCGGGGAACGTGACCTGGGCGCCGGACGGGAGCGGCGTCTACTTCAACGCCTCGATGAAGGGGGCGCAGAACCTGTACTTCGCGTCGGTGGACGGGCGCGTCCGCCCCGTGACGGAAGGCGCGCACATGCTGAACGTCACGGACATCGGCCGGAACGGGCGCGCCGTCGGCGTGAAGAGCGCGCCGCACGAGCCGGGCGACGTCGTCGCCTTCGACCTCCGCCGCCCGCGGGACATACAGCGACTGACCGCGGTGAACGACGACGTGCTGGCGGGCGTGACGCTGGGCGAGGTCGAGGAGATCTGGTACGAGTCGTTCGACGGGCTGCGGATCCAGGGGTGGATCGTCAAGCCGCCGCAGTTCGACCCGTCGCGGAAGTACCCGCTCATGCTCGACATCCACGGCGGGCCGCACGCGATGTACAACGTCGGCTTCAGCTTCGCGCGGCAGGAGCACGCGGCGAACGGGTACGTCGTGCTCTACACCAATCCGCGCGGCAGCTCGGGGTACGGGAGCGCGTTCGGCAACGCGATCAAGTACGACTACCCGAACAAGGACTTCCACGACCTGATGGCCGGCGTCGACGCCGTGATCGCGAAGGGGTACATCGACGAGCGGAACATGTTCGTCTTCGGCTGCTCGGGCGGCGGTGTGCTGACGGCGTGGGTGGTCGGCCACACGGACCGCTTCGCGGCGGCGTCCTCGAACTGCCCGGTCATCAACTGGCTGAGCTTCGTCGGGACGACGGACGGGCCGAACTGGTACCGCAACTTCGAGAAGATGCCGTGGGAGGACCCGAGCGAGCACCTGCGCCGCTCGCCGCTCATGTACGTCGGCAACGTGAAGACGCCGACGCTGCTGATGACGGGCGAGAACGATTTGCGCACGCCGATCTCGCAGACCGAGGAGTTCTATCAGGCGCTCAAGATGCGGAAGGTGCCGACCGCGATGATCCGCTTCAAGGATGAATGGCACGGCACGACGTCGCGGCCGTCGAACTTCATGCGCACACAGCTCTACCTGCGGAGCTGGTTCGAGCGATACAGCCGGCCGGCGGCGGTGACGGCGGAAGGCGCGCGGTGAGGCGCGCGGGGGCCGGGCGCCGTCGACCCCGGCCCCCGTCTCATTTCTTCGCCTCGCCCTCCCTCCGCATTCGGTTCACGAGCGCGTGGCTCCGGCGCGTCGTCTCCGGCTCGCGGTAGCCGGCGCCCATGCGGAGCACCAGCTCGACGGCCGTCGGCAGGTCCATGCGGTGCCCGGGCGACACGTAGACCGGCTTGACGCCGTCGCGCGTGCGGACGGCCATCCCGACGACCTCGTCGTCGATCGTGATTTCCGCGGTCGAGCCGCGCTTCTTGCCGAGCTGGCCGTGGCTGCCGACGAGGAGGGACTTCGCGCAGCCGATCGACGGGACGTCGAAGAGGAGCCCGCCGTGGCACGCGATCCCGAAGCGACGCGGATGGGCGATGCCGTGGCCGTCGAAGATGACGACGTCCGGCTTGCGCCGGAGCCGCTTCCACGCGGCGGCGAGCGGCGGCAGCTCCCGGAACGAGAGGAGGCCGGGCACGTAGGGGAACGACACGTCGACGACCGCCGTCGCCTCCTCGACCGTCTCGAGCGAATCGGCGTCGAGCGTCACGATGGCGGCGTGGCCGCGGTCGTGCTTCCAGCGGATCGACAGGTCCGCCCCGGCGACGCGGCGCGGCTCGAATCCGGCCGGCGGCTCGAGCACGATCCGGTCGCGCAGCTCGCGCTGGATCTCCCGCGCCTCCTCGGTCGAGACGTCCCAGCGGTGGAGGTTGCGTAGCTTCATATCTTCCAGTCAACGACGTCGCGCGTTACCATCCCGGCGTCCGCGCGGTCCCGCGCCCGGCACCGGAGGAACCTCTGCCAATGTCCGATCTCCCATTCGCCAAGGGCCAGGCCCTCGGCAACGACTACATCGTGATCGACTCGGCGGACCTGGGCGGCCCGCCGAGCGCGGGGCTCGTCCGCGCCCTCTGCGACCGCCACTTCGGCATCGGCTCGGACGGCGTGCTCCTGGCCGACCTCCGCCGCGACGGCGGCTTCGGGCTACGCATCTTCAACCCCGACGGCACCGAGGCCGAGAAGAGCGGGAACGGGCTGCGCATCTTCGGGGCCTACCTGCACGCCCGAGGCCGCGTCGCGCGCGAGCCGTTCGAGGTGCGACTCCCCGGCGAGACCGTGCGCATGCAGGTCGTGGGCGCGGAGGCGGACGGCTCGGTCACGATCGTGGCCGACATGGGGCGCGCCTCGTTCCGCGGCGAGGACGTCGGGTTCGTGCCCGAGCCGGGCGATGCGTTCGGCCACGTCCTCGACCTCGGCGATGGGCTTGCCGCGCGGGTGAACCCGGTCTCGGTCGGCAACCCCCACTGCGTCGTCTTCGTCGACGTGCTCGATCGCGACGACTTCCTCCGCCGCGCGCCGCGGCTCTCGACGCACCCCGCCTTCTCCGCCGGCACGAACGTGCAGTTCGTCCGCGCGGCCGGCCCGGACACGATCGAGGCCTGGGTCTGGGAGCGCGGCGCGGGCGAGACGCTCGCCTCCGGCTCGAGCGCCTGCGCCGCCGCGGCCGCCGCCGCCCGGCTCGGGCTCGTCCGGGGGCCGCGCATCACCGTGCGGATGCCGGGTGGATCGCTCGGCGTGACGCTCGAGGACGACGGGCTCGTCCGGCTCGAAGGGCCGGCGCAGATCGTCTACGACGGCATCGTCCCGGAGGCCGTGATCCGAGGGTGGGATGCCGCGGAGCGGACGACGGCCGGCCCTGCCCGGATATCCTAGCCGCGCCCCGGCCGTCCAGGGTAGTGGACCGGCCTCCCCGGGGCCGCGCCGTCGCTTGCTCCTTCATCTCGCCATGCCGTAATTTGCACCGGTACGAATCACTTCTTCCGGGAGTCGTTCCATGCATCTACGCGCTTGGTTGTGGGTGCTCGCGGCGGCGACGACGGCGGGGTGCGCGAGCGCGGCGTCGCAGACGACGTCGTCCGCGCCGTCGCCTCGCGCGGAGGCCGCGGGCACGGCCGAGAAGGCGTCGGTCTTCGCGGCCGACCCCTTCGCTTCGACCTACCAGCCTCTCCCGTCGCGGACCACGCTGATCCGCAACGCCACGATCCTGACCGCCGCCGGGCCGGTGCTGCACAACGCGTCGCTCCTCATGCGCGACGGCCGGATCGTCGAGGTCGGGACGAACGTCCAGGCACCGGCGGACGCGGTAGTGATCGACGCGACCGGGAAGTGGGTCACGCCGGGGGTCATCGACACCCACTCGCACCTGGGCGTCTACCCGGCGCCGGGCGTCGACGCGCTCGCCGACGGCAACGAGATGACGGCGCCGAACACCGCGGAGGTCTGGGCCGAGCACTCGGTCTGGCCCCAGGACCCCCAGTTCGCCCTCGCCCTGGCCGGCGGCGTCACGACGATGCAGATCCTGCCGGGCTCGGCCAACCTGTTCGGCGGCCGGGGCGTGACGGTCAAGAACGTCCCCGCGCGCACCGTCCAGGAGATGAAGTTCCCCGGCGCGCCGCACGGGCTGAAGATGGCGTGCGGCGAGAACCCGTCGCGGGTCTACGGCAGCCGCGGCCGGTCGCCGATGACGGGGATGGGGAACGTCGCCGGCTACCGCGAGGCGTGGATCCGCGCACAGCGGTACCGTGACGAGTGGAAGCGCTGGGCCGAGAACGGCGCGGACCCGGCGCGCATGCCGCAACGCAACCTGCAGCTCGAGACGCTGGCCGCCGTGCTCGAGGGCGAGATCCTGGTCCACAACCACTGCTACCGCGCCGACGAGTTGGCCGTCATGGTCGACCTGGCCAAGGAGTTCGGCTACCGCATCTCGTCGTTCCACCACGCGGTCGAGGCGTACAAGGTCCGCGACATCCTGGCGCGCGAGGGGATCTGCGCCAGCATGTGGGCCGACTGGTGGGGCTTCAAGATGGAGGCGTACGACGGTATCCTGGAGAACATCGCGCTCGTGCACGAGGCGGGCGGGTGCGCGATCGTCCACTCGGACGACGCGTCCGGGATCCAGCGCCTGAACCAGGAGGCGGCCAAGGTGATCCGCGCGGCGAGAGAGGCCGGCATGGGGATCGACTACGAGGACGCGATCCGCTGGATTACGATCAACCCGGCGAAGGCGCTCGGGATCGCCGACCGGACCGGCTCGCTCGAGCCCGGGAAGATGGCCGACGTCGTGATCTGGTCGGGCGACCCGTTCAGCGTCTACACGCGGGCGGAGAAGGTCTTCATCGACGGCGCGCTGGTCTACGACCGCAACGATCCGCGCCTCCAGCCGAAGAGCGATTTCATGGTCGGGAACGAGCGGAAGGAGGTGGTGTCGTGAAGCGCGCCGTCGCAGTGGCCTCGGTCGTAGCCCTGCTCGCGGGCGCGGGCACGGCCTCGGGCCAGACGATCGCCATCACGAACGCCCGCATCCACACGATGGCGGGGCCAGTCATCGAGCGCGGTACCGTCGTCATCCGTGACGGCTACATCGCCGCCGTCGGCGCCGGCGTCGAGGTCCCGGCGGGCGCCCGCATCATCGACGCGGCCGGCAAGGTCGTGACCCCCGGTTTCATCGATTCCGGCACCCAGCTCGGGCTTGTCGAGGTCGGCGCGGTGCAGGGGACGGTCGATTCGCGCGTCAGGGACGATCGCATCACCGCCGCGTTCAACCCGGCCGACGGGCTGGACCCGCAGTCTTCACCCGTGGCCGTGACGCGGGCGGAGGGGATCACGCGCGCCATCGTCGCTCCGTCGCCGGGCGCTTCGCTCATCGCCGGGCAGGCCGTGCTCGTCGACCTCGGCGCCGAGACGCCGATGGAGATGGTGCGCAAGAGCCCGGCCGGAATGGTGGCCGTGCTCGGCGAGCGCGGCTCGCAGCTCTCCGGCGGCGCGCGCGCGGCCGCGATCCTGCGCCTGCGCGAGGTCTTCGAGGACGTGCGGGACTACATGGTGAACCGCCGCGCCTTCGAGACGGCGAGCCGGCGCGAATACTCGCTCAGCCGCCTCGACCTGGAGGCGCTCGTCCCCGTCGCCCGGGGCGAGGTGCCGCTGATCCTCGAGGTCCATCGCTCGAGCGACATCCTCGTCGCGCTCGGGCTCGCCAAGGAGCTCAGGGTCCGCCTCGTCCTCGCGGGCGTGACGGAAGGGTGGATGGTCGCCGACGAGATCGCCGCGGCCGGCGTCCCCGTCGTCATCAACCCGCTCGTGAACCTGCCGAACAGCTTCCAGGAGCTCGGCGCGACGCTCGAGAACGCGGCCCGGCTCCACGCGGCGGGCGTGACTGTCGCGTTCGCGAGCTTCGATGCGCACAATTCGCGCAACCTGAAGCAGGCCGCGGGGAACGCCGTCGCCTACGGCATGCCGCACGACGCGGCGCTGCGCGCCATCACCGTCGATGCGGCACGGGTCTGGGGCGTCGACGACCGCTACGGCACGATCGAGGTCGGCAAGGAAGCCGACGTCGTCGTCTGGTCCGGCGACCCGCTCGAGCTCACCACCTCGGTCGAGCACGTCATCATCCGCGGGCGGGAGGTGTCCACGGACAACCGCCAGAAGCGTCTCTTCGAGCGTTACCGCCACATCGGCGGCCCGATGCCGACGGCGTACTCGAACTGACGGCGCCGCGCACGGCTGGATCGGGGACGGGGCGCCCGTTTCAGGGCTCGCGGCGCACCCGTCCCCATCCTGCGCCGGGGCCGGGATCGGCCCGGAAGAGTTGATTTTCGAGGCACTCCCCCCTCGGTAGGGGGTATCACGGATGTCTCCTCTCCGAGGGGAAGATTTCGCGAAATTCCTCCGAACCAGGAACACGCTCGATGTCCACGCCCGATCAGCGAGAAGAGAAGATCCTGCCGCGTCTAATCGAGGACGAGATCAGGGAATCCTTCCTGAACTACTCGATGAGCGTGATCGTGCAGCGGGCGCTGCCGGACGTGCGCGACGGGCTCAAGCCCGTGCACCGCCGCATCCTGTACGCCATGCACGAGCTGGGGCTCGGTCCGAACCGGCCCTACAAGAAGAGCGCGACCGTCGTCGGTGACGTGCTCGGCAAGTACCACCCGCACGGCGACATGGCCGTCTACGACTCGCTCGTGCGGATGGCCCAGGACTTCTCGATGCGCTATCCGCTGGTCGATGGGCAGGGGAACTTCGGCTCGATCGACGGCGACAGCGCGGCCGCCTACCGCTACACCGAGGCCCGGCTCGCGCGCATCGCCACCGAGATGCTCGCGGACATCGAGAAGGAGACGGTCGACTTCGCGCCCAACTTCGACGATCGCCTCCAGGAGCCGGTCGTCCTGCCGGCGCGGATCCCGAACCTGCTGGTCAACGGCAGCTCCGGGATCGCGGTCGGGATGGCGACGAACATCCCGCCGCACAACCTGCGCGAGGTCGTCGACGCGTGCATCCACATGATCGACCACCCGGACGCGGAGGTCCGGGACCTCATGCGCTTCATCAAGGGTCCGGACTTCCCGACCGGCGGTTTCGTCCACGGGCGAGACGGGATCCGGGAGGCGTACGAGACCGGCCGCGGCCGGATCGTCATGCGCGCCCGCGCCCACATCGAGGACGATGGTGCCAAGCCGCGCATCATCGTCACCGAGATCCCGTTCATGGTCAACAAGGCCCGGATGATCGAGCAGATCGCGGAGCTCGTCCGGGAGAAGAAGATCACGGACATCACCGACCTGCGTGACGAGTCCGACCGCGACGGGATCCGCGTGGTGATCGAGCTGAAGCGGGACGCGATCCCGCAGATCGTGCTCAATCAGCTCTACAAGCACACGCAGATGCAGTCGACCTTCGGCGTGATCCTGCTGGCGCTCGTGCCGGGCGAGAAGCTGGGCGAAGGGCGGGGCGGGATCCCGAAGGTGCTGAACCTGAAGGAGCTGATCCAGTACTTCATCGACCACCGGCACGACGTCGTCGTCCGGCGGACGGAGCACGACCTGGCCGAGGCGCTCGAGCGCGAGCACATCCTCGAAGGGCTCAAGATCGCGGTCGACAACATCGACGAGGTCGTCGAGCTGATCAAGACCTCGCCGGACACGGACACGGCGAGCACGCGGCTCCAGGAGCGCTTCGGGCTCTCCGAGCGGCAGGCGAAGGCGATCCTCGACATGCGCCTCGCGCGGCTGACCGGGCTCGAGATCGAGAAGCTGGAGAACGAGCTGGCCGAGGTCCGCGCCCTGATCGCCGAGCTGCGCTCGATCCTCGATAGCCGCGAGAAGCGCTTCGAGATCATCAAGGAGGAGCTGCGCGAGGTCTCCCGGGCGTACGGCGACGAGCGGCGCACCGAGATCGTCGGCGACAGCACCGACCTCACGATCGAGGACCTGATCCCCGACGAGGAGATGGTCATCACCGTCTCCCACGCCGGCTACATCAAGCGCCTGCCGGTCGACACGTACCGCGCGCAGCGCCGCGGCGGGCGCGGCCTCATCGGGATGGAGACGAAGGAGGAGGACTGGGTCGAGCACCTCTTCACCGCCCGGACCCACGACTACCTCATGTTCTTCACGCGCCAGGGGCACTGCTACTGGCTCAAGGTGCACGACATCCCGCAGGCCGGGCGTGCGGCGCGAGGCAAGCCGATCGTGAACCTGCTGCGCCTGCGCGAGGACGAGCAGATCGCCGCGCTCGTCCCGGTGCGCGAGTTCAGTCCGGACAAGTTCCTCATGTTCGCGACCCGGCGCGGGATCGTGAAGAAGACCGCGCTGAGCGCGTACTCCAACGTGCGCGTCGTCGGCATCAACGCGATCAACATCGAGGAGGGCGATGAGCTGATCGACGTCCAGATCACCGACGGCGACGACGAGATCATCCTGGCGACGCACGAGGGGATGGCGATCCGGTTCCACGAGTCGAACGTCCGGGAGATGGGGCGCGCGACGACCGGCGTGCGGGGGATCTCGCTCGCGGAGGGCGACCGCGTGATCGGGATGGTCGTCGTCCGCAAGAGCACCGCGGAGGACGCCACGCTCCTCGTCGTGAGCGAGAACGGCGCCGGTAAGCGCAGCCGCATCGAGGACTACCGGCTCCAGAACCGGGGCGGGAAGGGCGTCATCAACTTCCGGATCACCGAGAAGACCGGGAAGGTCATCGCCATCAAGGAGGTCCTCCCGGACGACGAGCTGATGCTGATCACCCGCAACGGCGTCGTGAACCGCCAGGCCGTCCGGGAGATCCGCGTGATCGGCCGGGCCACGCAGGGCGTCCGCCTCATGACCCTCGGCGAGGGCGACACGGTCGTCGACGTCGCGCGGCTGGTGCCCGAGGACGGCAACGGGAACGGGCAGGCGAACGGCGGGAACGGCGAGACCGGCGGGGCCGCCGCCAACGACACGGCGGCGGAGACCGACCTCGCGCCCGCCGGCGGCGCGCCCTCCCTCGAAGAGGAGATCGGAGGATGAGCCCGCTCGTCCAGCCGGACTCGATCCGCGACGCCGCGCAGCTCATGCGCGGCGTCGCCGTGCGCACGCCGCTCCTCCCCGCCTACTGGATCTCCGAGGCGACCGGCGCCGAGGTGCGGCTCAAGTGCGAGAACTTCCAACCGATCGGCGCCTTCAAGATCCGCGGCGCCTTCACGATGGTCGCGCGGCTGCCGGAAGACGCCCGCCGCCGCGGCGTCATCACCTACTCCTCCGGGAACCACGGCCAGGCCGTCGCGTTCGCGGCACGGCATTTCGGCGTCCCCGCCGTCGTCGTTATGCCGGCCAACGCGCCGGAGATCAAGCGCGAGGGCGCGCGCCGGCTCGGCGCCGAGGTGGTCCTCGAGGGGACGACGTCGCTCGAACGGCAGCAGCGCGCCGAGGCGATCGCCGCCGAGCGCGGGCTCGTCGTCATCCCGCCCTTCGACCACCCTGACATCATCGCGGGGCAGGGGACCGTCGGGCTCGAGATCGCCGAGGACTGGCCCGACGTCGACGCCGTGCTCGTCCCCGTCGGCGGCGGCGGGCTCGTCTCCGGGATCGCCGCGTGGATCAAGCACCACCGGCCCGAGTGCCGCGTCATCGGCGTCGAACCCGTCGGCGCCGACGCCATGCGCCGCTCCCTCGACGCCGGCGAGCCCGTCACCATCGAGAGCAGGCCCAGCATCGCCGATGGCCTGCTCCCCGTCCGACCGGGCGACCTCACGTTCGCCCACACCCGCGCGCTGGTCGACGACGTCGTGACCGTCTCGGACGACGCGATCGCCGAGGCCACGCGCGGCCTCATCACCCGCTCGCGGCTCTACGTCGAGTTCTCGGGCGCCGCCACGGCCGCCGCGCTCCTCTCCGGCGCGTGGCGCGGTGACGCGCGCCGCATCGCGCTCGTCGTGTCGGGCGGCAACCTGGACGCGGGGCGCGCGGGCGCGCTCCTGGGCGGGGCATGACGGGGCCACCGTGTGGCGGCCATGCCACGCGCGGGCGGGAGGTTGTCGGGAATAAGATGCAGTAGACCGGCATTCTGGTCCCCAGCGGGATGGCGTTGCTCTTGCATAATGGGGTTGTCCCATGACGCGTACCGTTGAAGAGGCCACGATCTTCGTCGTCGACGACGACCCCGCACTGCTGCGCGGGCTGGACATCGCGCTGCAGGGGCGGGGTTATGCCGTTCGCACCGCGCCGAGCGGCCCGGAGTTCCTGGAGATGTTGGAATCCGAGTCGCCGGACCTGGTGGTGATGGACGTGATGATGCCCGGGATGTCGGGGCTGGACGTCCTGAGCCGGCTGCGAGCGGACGAGAGGTGGGCGGAGCTGCCGGTGATGATGGTGACGGCGTATCCACACGCGGACGTGAGCGAGGCCGCGAAGCGTGGCGGCGCCGGTGACGTGGTGCCGAAGCCGTTCCGCCTGGAGGAGTTGTTGGAGCGGATCGAGCAGCGGCTGGGACGTCGGGGCGAGGCGGAGGAATAGGGGCCGCCGGGGCCGCGGAGGGCTCGAGGAGAGGGGCGCATCGGCTTGCCGATGCGCCCCTCTCGCATTTAGCTTTGATCGTCTCCGAGGAGGTCTCGCAGCCGACTCGTGCACTCTTCGATGATCGGCTCACGTTCCCGGTGGGTCCGCTCGTAGTCGAGGATGGCGCGGAGCTGGTCGGGTTCCGGGTCGGCTTCGTCGATCCAGGCGAGGACGTCGTCGGTCCGGAGTCCGTCGTAACCGAGGATCGGTTCCGGGCCGGGGGTGTTCCGGCCGGGGATGCGGTCCGGGTCGTCGGCGAGGTGGCGTGGCAGTCCTGCTTGGCGGCGGGACGCGGCGGCCTCGCCGCCGATGGTGACGTCGGCGCCGGCCGGGGATGGCGGCATGTCGGGTGGGGCGGCGTCGTAGTATTCGAAGTCCGGGTCCCGTTCTTCCGGTGCGAATTCGCTTCGATCGGTCATGGCCGGTCTCCGGGGTCCGCAGCGGGGTTCGGGTGGTCGTGGGCGCAAGGTTCGCGCCGCGGCGGGTCATGAATCTTGGAGGACCAGATGAGGATGCGTTCGTTCGTGCCATTGCTGTTGGTCGTTGCCGGCGCTTGCGGGTCGGCGCCCCGTGAGGTTGCCGCGCCGGCTCCGGTGGCTCCGCAGCCGACGCGGCTGATCCTGTTCATCGGGGACGGGGTGGGCGTGAGCTACTGGACGGCAGCCCGGTTCGCGTCGGACACGCTCGCGGTGGAGGCGTTCCCGGTCATCGGCCTGGTCGACACCCGGAGCGCTTCGCACAAGGTGACGGACAGCGCGGCGGGCGCGACCGTGTACTCGACGGGCGTGCGCACGTACAACGGCGCGATCGGCATGGGTCCGGACACGCTGCCGCGTCGGACGGTCCTGGAGGTCGCCGAGGAGCGTGGGCTGTCGACGGGGCTGGTGGCGACGTCGACGGTGACGCACGCGACGCCGGGCTCCTTCGCCGCCCATGTCCTGCATCGCCGGATGGAGCCGGAGATCGCGCGGCAGATGGCGCAGCAGCCGATCGAGGTGATCCTGGGCGGCGGCCGGCAGTTCTTCGACGGTAGCGCGAACGGCGCGAGCAACCTGCTCCCCGAGCTGAAGCGGCGGTACACCTACATCGAGACGGCGGAGCAGCTGCGTTCGCTGCGGACGGACACGGTCGAGGCGCTGCTCGGCCTCTTCTCGCCGGAAGGGATGGCCCGCGCGATCGACGGCCGCACGCCGACGCTTGCCGAGATGACGCGGACGGCGCTGGAGATCCTGCATCGCAACCCGGCCGGGTTCTTCCTGATGGTCGAAGCGTCGCAGCCGGACTGGCGCGGCCACGCGAACGAGCCGCTCGAGACGGTCGTGGCCGAGATGCTCGACTACGACCGCGCGATCGCCGTCGCCCTCGAGTACCAGCGGCGCAATCCGGAGACGCTGATCGTGATCGTCGCGGACCACGAGACCGGCGGGCTGGCGATCGAGGGCGGCCCGGACGGCGAGCTGGTCGCCAAGTACACGACCGATTACCACACCGGGCAGATGATCCCGCTCTTCGCGAAGGGGCCGGGCGCCGAGCACTTCGGCGGCCTGATCCGCAACGATCGGGTCGGGCAGCTCCTCTTCGAGGTGATCCGGGGCGCGCTGCCGCGCGCGACCGCCGCGGCGACGCACTGAGCGGGACGGCACCGGTCTTGACGTGACGGGCGGTCATGAGACCGCTCGTTGCCGTCACCGCGACCGTCGTCCCCGAGGCGGGCCCGTACCAGCGTCCGGAGATCGCGCTCTACGCGATCTACCTGGGTGTGTTGGAGCGGATGGGCCTGGCGTCGGTCATGATCACGCCGGCGCACGATCTCCGCTCCCTCCCGCCGCTCCTGGACCGTTGCGACGGCCTGGTCCTCACGGGCGGCGAGGACGTAGACCCGGCGCTGTACGGGGAGGAGCCGAGCCCGCAGCTCGGGATCGTGAACCGTGCGCGGGACCGCGTGGAGCTGGCGGCGCTCGAGCTCGCGCTCGAGCGGGAATTGCCGATCCTCGCGATTTGCCGTGGGTGCCAGCTCGTGAACGTGTGCCTCGGGGGGACGCTGTACCAGGACATTCCGACGCAGCGGCCGGAGACGGTGCTGACGCACCAGCAAGTCGAGGCGTGGGAGCGGCGGACGCACCGCGCACGGATCCGGCGCGGCTCGCGCCTGGCCGGGATCGTCGGGAGCGAAGAGCTGCAGATCAATTCGTTTCACCACCAGGGGATCAAGGACGTGGCGGAGCGGCTCGAGGTCGTGGCGGTTGCCGAAGACGGGGTCGTCGAGGCGGTCGAGGCGCGGGACTACCCATGGCTCATCGGCGTGCAGTGGCACCCGGAGCGGCACGAGGCGACGGCGCCGGAGACCGACCCCGACCGGCGCCTTCTCCTCGCGTTCCGCGACGCGGTCCGCGGTCGGGCGCGAGGGCGGGGCCCCGCGCCGACGCGGCGGCCGAGAGCGGCCTAGGATGCCGGGGATCACCGATGTGCCGGGGATTCGCGTCGGTCATGCGACCGATGCCGAGGCGGCGACGGGGTGCACCGTCGTCCTGGGCCCGTTCCGCGCTGCGTGCGACGTTCGCGGGCTGGCCACGGGAACGCGCGAGATCGAGACGCTCTCGGCCACGCACCTGGTCCCGCGCGCGGACGCGATTCTGCTGACCGGCGGCTCCGCTTACGGTCTCGAGGCGGCCGCGGGAGTGATGCAGTGGCTCGAGGAGCGCGGCGCCGGGTTCGACGCCGGCGTGGCACGCGTGCCGATCGTCCCCGCGGCGGTCATCTTCGACCTCGGCGTCGGCCGCGCGGACCGGCGCCCCGATGCCGAGATGGGCCGCGCCGCGTGCGACGCGGCGGGATCCGGTCCGGTCGCTGAGGGGAGAGTCGGCGCCGGTACAGGCGCGACGGTCGGGAAGCTGCGCGGGCTCGCGGGCGCCATGCCCGGCGGCGTCGGGACCTGGGCCGTCGAGGGGCCGGGGTGCACGGTCGGCGCGCTCGTCGTCGTGAACGCGATGGGCGATGTCCTCGACGCGAACGGCCGGATCATCGCCGGCGCACGCGACGAGCAGGGGCGCTTCATCGGCACCGAACGCGCCATCCGCGAGGGCGCCCTCTCCGACCGCGGCGTTCCGGCGCTCGGGATCGAGCCCGGACAGAACACGACGCTCGCCGTCGTCGCGACCGACGCGCCCCTCGGACGGACCGCACTCCAGGCGCTCGCACGCATGGCCGCGCTCGGCGTGGCACGACGCATCTCGCCCGTGCACACCACGTTCGACGGGGACGTGACGTTCGCCGTCTCCACCGCGACCGAGGCGCGCGAGCCCAGCCCCGCCCTCCTCCTCACCCTCGGCGTCCTGGCAGCATACGCCGTCGAGCGTGCCATCGAGCGCGCGGTCGCGGCCTAGATCGGAATGCAGCTTCGTAGATGAGACGACTGATCCTCTTCGACATCGACGGGACCCTCCTCAGCACCAACGGCGCCGCGAAGCGCGCGTTCCACAGAGCGCTGCTGGAGGTCTACGGCGTGACGGGTCCCATCGCGACCCACCCGTTCGACGGGAAGACCGATCCGCAGATCGCACGCGAACTCCTGCGCGAGGCGGGGCTTACCGACGGTCACATCGACCGGGGGCTCGAGGACCTCTGGCGCTGCTACCTGCGCGGACTCGCCACGGAGCTCGCAAGCCCGGGGCACGCGACCACCGTGATGCCGGGCGTGCACGAGGTCCTGAGCGCTCTGGCCGCGGAGCGGAACCACGCCGTCGTCGCGCTACTGACCGGGAACATCGAGCGGGGCGCCGCGCTCAAGCTCGGCGCCGTCGGGCTCGACGGCCACTTCCTCTTCGGCGCCTACGGCTCCGACGCCGAGCGCAGGGACGCGCTCCCGGCCATCGCCGTCCGGCGCGCCCTCGAGCACACCCGCCGCGAGTTCCGCGGGAAGGAGATCGTCGTCATCGGCGATACGCCCTTCGATGTTACGTGCGGACGTTCACTCGGCGTCTGCGCGATCGGCGTCACCACCGGTCGCTACGACGTCGAATCGCTCGAGGCCGCGGGCGCCGATCACGTGCTCCCCGACCTCTCCGACACAGGCGCGGTGCTCGACCTGCTCCTCGGTTGAGCTTCCGGTCGGATCACTCGTTCCGCAGGATCTCGATCCCGCCGGGCAGCGGCTGCACCTTGACGTCCCGGATCACGCGCGCCGTGGCGGGGACGACCAGCCCGGCCCGCTCCAGCCGGTCCGCCTGTTCCCCCGGGGAGAACAGCGCCACGCGGCCGACCACCCGCACCTCGTCGCCCGCCTCGACCGAGGCATAACCGGCGCCTTCCACATCCACGAAGACGATGTTGTCCCGCAGGTCCCGAAGCCAGAACCCCGCACGCGACGCTTCGCCCACAACCGCGCCGTCGACCGAGACCGGCCGACCGAGGTCGTCCGTCGCATCGGGCAGCAGCCGGTGGAGTTCGACGATCGGGTCGTCTCGAACCACCCCCCCGAGTCCGGCCGTGGTGGAGCGCACCACGTCGGCGCGGCCAGCACCCACTCCGATCAACTCCGCCACCCCCCACGCGACCAGACCGAAGACCACGATGTAGATGAACCAGGTCCACCCCGTGCCGCTCGACTCCGAACCCCCGTGCACGTCGATCCGCGCTCCTTCCAGAGGTGCCATGCCCACGGCGGGCACAAACATTTGACGCAAGGCATGTTCCAGGGAAAAAGCCGGGCCCGAGGGGTTGCAACGGTGTGGCGGTTCCGCCATCTTTGATCGGGCCCTGGGCGGTAAACGCCAGATAAGCGCTGTGCTCACAAGGAGATAACCAAGGTGGCTGTCCAGAAGAAGCCGGGTGCCGGATCGAGTCTGCGCACGTTCTACATCGCGCTGGCCGTCGTCGCGGTCGGAGGGATCGCCGCGCTCGGCTACGCGGTGCTCGGGAATCGGGGAGCGGCCGACAAGCCGGTGGAGCTGGTCGGCATCGAAAACGTGCGTCAGCTGTACGAACTGGCGAAGCCGGAGGTGCTGGGCGACCCATCGACGCCGGTGAAGATCGTGGAGTTCGGGGATTTCCAGTGCCCCGCCTGCCGCGACTTCGCGATGCAGGTCAAGCCGCTGCTGAAGGAGCGCTTTTTCGACACGGGGAAGGCGCACCTCGTCTACTACGACTTCCCGCTGATGGAAATCCATCCGCACGCGTTCCTCGCGGCGCGCGCGTCGCGTTGCGCGGCGGACCAGGGTCGGTATTGGGAGTACCACGACCTGATGTATTCCCGGCAGCACCAGTGGGCGTACAGCCGGACGTCGCCGGTCGGGGCGTTCACGGATCTGGCGAAGGAACTGGGCCTGGATGGCGGCGCTTTCGAGTCGTGCCTGAAGAGTGACAAGCACGCGGATGTCGTGACGGCGAACCGCCGGCTGGGCGAGGAGCTGCGTTTGACGGGCACGCCGACGTTGATCATCAACAACCGGCGGATCAACAACTGGTCGAACGTCGACGCGCTCATCCAGCTGATCGAGACGAGCATCGGGGAGGGCGGCGCTTGAGCTCGGCGGCGCCGGCCGAGACCCGGGTGGAGGCTGTGAGCGCGCCGTCGCCGCCGATCCATCGGATGGCGGTCGCGCTGCTGTCGCTGGTCGGCCTTTTCATCTCCGCGTACCTCCTGCTGCACAAGCTGGGAGCGATCGGCTCGCTGGCATGCGGCACGGGGAGCTGCGACACGGTGCAGGCGTCGCCGTGGGCGGTGTTCCTGGGCGTGCCGGTGCCGGCGTGGGGTGTGGCCGGTTACGGCCTACTGCTGGCGGTCTCGTTGGTGGGGCTGCAGCCGGGGCTGTGGGGGAGCCGCCGTGTGGGTCGGGCGCTGGTGGTCCTCGGCGCGGGCGCGTTCGGTTTCTCGGCTTATCTGACGGCGATCGAAGCGTTCGTGATCCACGCGTGGTGCCGCTGGTGCGTCGGCTCGGCGGTGGTCGCCACGTTGATCTTCATCTTCACGCTGGGCGAATTGATTCGGCCCGGGAGTCGTTGAGAGAATGGGAAACGGAGGCCGGATCCCCGTGCGGATGGTCTTCGCGGATCGGGGATCGTTTCACGATGTGACGGTGCACCTGCCGGCGGATGCGCTCGGCAGGTACGAGCGGCTGATCGATGCGTTGCGCGAGGACCCCGCGATCACGGGGGAAGTCTTCGTGGACGCCCACCGGTTGGTCGCGGCGTTCGTCGTCGACGATGACGACGATTAGGCGAGTCGGCGCGGCGTCGAACGGCGTTTCGTGGGCGGCGCGCCGCCGGTGGATCGATTCGGGCCCGTCCGCCAGGGACGGCCGCGAGCGGGGGCGGAACGGCTTCAGCGCCGTTCCGCCCCCGCTTTGCGTTGGATCGCTTCGTCGAGGAGCGCGCTCCACTCCTCGAAGCTCTTGAGCCCGACGACGACGGTCTCGCGGTCGATGACGAAGGTCGGCGTGCCGCTGACGCGTGCGGCCGCGGAGAAGACGACGTCTTCGAGCAGGAGCGAGGCGACGCGATCGCCGAGGATGCAGGCCTCGAACGGCTCGGCCGGGATCCCGGCTTCGCGAGCGTAGGCGAGGAAAACGGGGTGCGGGTCCTCGGCGTTGGCCCAGCGGTCCTGCTCGGCGAAGAGGCGGTCGTGGAAGTCCCAGAACCCGTCGGCGACGGCGCCGGCGCAGAGCGCCGCCTCCGCGGCGACCCAGGCCCGCGGGTGGATCGAGGTGAGCGGCAGGTTCACGAACACCCACTGGACCTTCCCCGATCGGACGTATGCGCTGTCGAGGCGCGGGAAGACGTCGAGGGAGAAGCGGGCGCAGTAGGGGCACTGGAAGTCAGCGATCTCGAAGACGAGGATGGGCGCGTCGTGGGCGCCCTTGGCGCGGCTGGCCGCCGCGCGCTCGAGGACATCGGCATCCTGCGCCGCGAGCGGCGTCGCCGCGGCGATCGCGATGGCCAGGGCGAGGAAGACGCCGCGCTTCCTCGTACGCGTGCGGCGATGTCGATTCAACGTTCCGGAATCCATAGGAGCTCCATCCGGTCGTTCCGTGCCCGTGGTGGCGGCCGAAGTCGGCCGGAAGGCCGCCCTCGAAGGCGGCGCGAGGCCCATCGGCATCACACCCCTTGCTGCCGTGCGTCCGCGGCGTGCCGGGCCCGGTCGAGCGTCCACTCGTGTACCGGCGGAGGCGGCCAGGCGTTCCCGCGGGCCCGATGCAGGATTCGCTCCGCTTCCGCGCGTGCGATCGCCGCCGTCTGGGCGTCGATCCACCCCCGTTCGAGCGCTTCGGCGAACTCGTCCTCGTCGAGCAGCCGCACGCCGCTCGCGGCGTCGAGCCAGACGTCGAGGAAGAGGTCCGTCGTCTCCCACGCGTCGCCGTCCAGGAACCGGACGGGGGTGAGGATGTTGGCGTAGTATCCGGTGAACGTGCCGTCTGCCAGGTGGAAGCGGCCGATGTCGTACCAGGCGCCGGGGAACGTGAACCAGACCACGGGCGAGCCGTCCTCGAGGACGACGTCGCCGTCCACGACGACCGGGCGGCGGAGCGACGTGCGGTCGTTCAAGGTAATCACGACGTCGTCGCACCGCGCCACGAGCCGCTGGACGTACGTCTCGCTCCGGTCCGGCGGACGGTGGTAATGGATCCGGACGTCCGCCACGATCAGGCGTAGAATCCCCGACCCGCTTCGGCGTACTGCCGCAGCAGCGGCGCGGGCTGGAATCGGACGCCCAGCTCCCGCTCGTACCCCTCGAGCTTCTGGAGGACCGTGCGCACGCCGAGCGCGTCCGCGTAGCGGAGCAGCCCGCCGCGGAAGGGCGGGAAGCCGGTCCCGGTGATCATGGCGAGGTCGACCGAGCCGGGGTCGGAGACGATCCCGTCCTCGAGCGCCCGGGCGGCCTCGTTGACCATGACCAGGACGCAGCGCTCCTGGATGACGCGCTTGTCGAAGGGCCGACGCTCCGCGGGGACGGCGTCGCCGAGCTCCGCGTAGATCGTCTCGTCCACGCTCTTCTCCTTCTCGCCCTCGAACAGGTAGAAGCCGCGGCCGCCTTTCTTCCCGAGACGGGCGGTCTCGCTCAGCTTGACCAGCGCGGGCGCGGGGCGCATGCGGTCGCCGAAGGCCTCGTAGAGGATCCCGGCGACGTGGCGCGAGACGTCGAGCCCCACCTCGTCCAGCAGGCGGAACGGCCCCATCGGCATCCCGAAGTCGAGGAGCGCGCGGTCGACGTCCTCGATGCGCGCGCCCTCGGAGAGGAGCCAGCCCGCCTCGTTCAGGTACGGCGCGAGGAGCCGGTTGACGAGGAAGCCCGGCCCGTCGTTGACGATGACCGGCGTCTTGTCGAGCCGGCGCGTGAGGGCGAAGATCGTCGCCAGCGTCTCGTCCGACGTCGCCGCGCCGCGCACGATCTCGACCAGCGGCATGCGGTGGACCGGGTTGAAGAAGTGCATGCCGCACACGTTCTCCGATCGGCGCAGCCCGTTCGCCATCTCGGTGATCGAGAGCGCGGACGTGTTCGAGGCCAGAACGGCGGTCGGCGGCAGGTGCTCCTCGACCTCGGCGAGCACCTGCTTCTTCACGTCCATGCGCTCGACTACGGCTTCGATGACGACGTCGGTCGCGCCGAAGCCGGAGTAGTCGAGCGTCGGCGAGATGCGGGACATCGCGCGCTCGACGTCCTTGCGCGTCATCCGGCCGCGGCGGACGGACCGATCGAAGATCTGGCGGGCGTGCCGCAACCCCAGGGCGATCGCCTCCGACCTGATGTCCTTGAGGCGGACCGGGATCTCGCGGTAGGCGAGGAGCTGTGCGATCCCGCCGCCCATCACACCCGCGCCGAGCACGCCGACCCGGTCGACCGGCCTCGGTTCGGCCGCCGGCGCCGCCTTCTTCGCCGCCTCCATCAGGAAGAAGACGTGGATGAGGTTCTTGCTGACCTCCGAGACCGCCAGCCGGCCGACCGTACGCGCCTCGAGCGCGAACGCTTCGTCGAGCGGGAGAGAGAGGGTCCGGGCGAGGACGTCGAGCGCCGCGAGCGGGGCGGGGTAGTGCCCCTTCGTTTCGCGCAGCACCTGCTTCCGGGCCATCCGGAGGATCAGGCGGCGACCCGGTGCCGTGTCCTCGAGCAGGCGCGCGCCCAGGCCGCGGCGCACGGCGGGCCGGCGCGGGCCGCGGTCGATCCGCTCCCACGCGAAGCGACGGGTCCGCTCGTCCAGGATCGCCGCCGGGACGACCTCGTCCACGAAGCCGATCCGCAGCGCACGCTTCGCCGAGATCGTCTTCCCCGTCACGATCATCTCGACCGCCGCGCGCAGCCCGACCAGCCGCGGCAGCCGCGTCGTCCCGCCCCACCCGGGGATGATCCCGAGTCGCACCTCGGGGAACCCGATCTTCGTCTCCGGCCGGTCGCTCGCGATCCGGTAGGTGCACGCCAGCGACAGCTCGGCCCCGCCGCCGAGGCAGATCCCGTCGATCGCGGCGATGCTGGGGATCGGCAGCCGCTCGATCCGCCGGAACACCTCCTGGCCCAGCCGGGATCCGTCTTCCGCCTCCGCCGCGTCCGTGACCGCGGCGATCTCCTCCACGTTCGCACCCGCGATGAACGAGCCCGGCTTGCCGCTCTTGACCACCAGTGCCTTGATGCGCCCGAGCCGGGCGCCTTCCTCGACCTCCGCCAGGAGCCCGTCCAGCCGTCGCATCACCTCCGACGACAGGATGTTGACCTTCGATTCCGGCCGATCGAAGACGAGCCAGGCGACGCCATCGCCGTCAACGTCGAGCGAGAGCGCCGCCGCCGACGCCACTGCTTCGCGAGTCGTTGCCATCGGTGTCCGAGCTCCGATTCCAGGGTCTATTGGCAATACGGCCGGCCCGATCGCCGGGCCGGCCGTTGTCAGCACTGCTCCATGGGAGGTCTGCCGCGCTCAGAGCCTGCGACGCAGCTCCGCCGTCTCCCGCGTGAGCTTGACGTGCACCGGCTCGCCGCGCTTCACCTCGACCGGGACGTTCCAGTACAGTTCGACGTACGGGAGTTCGTAGCGCGCGTGCACCCACCACTGCCCGGGCTTGACGACCACGCGGGTCACACCGGTCGCGTCCGTCGTGTCCTCGACGATCTCGCGCTTCAGCTGCTTCGTCAGAGCCAAGAAGATCGAGTCGACGGCGGCGAACGCCTCGTCCTCCCACTCCATGCGCCGGAGCCTCACCTGCTGCGACAGCACCGCCAGCTCCTTCGAGAGCTGGTCGTAGCGCTGGAATGCCTGGTCCTGCTGCCGCTCCAGGCGCTGCACCACGGGCTCGAGCTGGTTGAAGTCCGCGAACAGGACCCGGTACTCGGCCTGGGCGCGGCTCATGCCTTCCATCCGGTCGACGATCTGCTTGAGGCTGTCACGCGCGGTGATCCATCGAGCCTCGATCGCCCGCCACTCGTCCTGCGCACGCGCGACCGCCTCCTGAAGCTTGATGATGGTGTCCGGGATGGGCGGCTCGGGCTCGGGGTACGCCCGGGCGAGCGAGTCGAAGACCTGATCACGATTGAAGGGGAGGAGCTGAACCACGAGACTCGAGAGCGCGATCGCCTCACCGGTCTCGATGTTCTCGGTCTCGGCCTGCACGATGACCTCGCCGCCACCGCACGCGGCGAGCGTCGCCACGCCGAAACCCGTCACGAGGACCCACTTCAGTCGTTTCATCGACGAATCTCCGGATGATGAGGATGGTCAATATCAAGCATAGTAAGGGGTTGGGCGCCGTTTTTCAAGGTTTCCCGGCCCACCCGGATCCGAGCGGGCCGAGGACGGCGGCGGCGGGAGCGCCGAGGCCGGCGGCGGCGCGCTGGAGTCGGCCGGGCGTGAGGTCGTCGATGAGCGGAGCGGTCGTGCGTGCCCGTCGCTCGAAGAGGAGGTCGAGCGCGGCCTCGAGCGCACGGGACTCCGGGGAGGCCAGCTCGAGCAGCCGGACGCCGCGGTAGCGGCGGATCAGCGCATCGAAGCGCGCGTCCGCGAGCATGCGGGTGGCCGTTTCGCGGACGAGAGCGCGGGCCTCATCCTCGCGATCCGGCGCGGTCGCGGGGGCCGTGACGAGGGAGATGGTGAGCCAGCCGCCATCGCCGTGGCGTTCGATCGTGGTCGAGACGTCGTAGACGTCGGGGCGCGCGGCGGTCGGGGCGAGAGTTTCGCGGACGTAAAAGGCGAGGAGTCGGAGGGCCTCGAGGTCGGCGTCGCGGTCGAACGGGTAGGCGAGGCCGAGCCAGGTGGTGACGGTCGAGCTCGCCACGTGCACGCGCCCCGCGCGGTCGGGGGTGGCGGGGGTGGGGACGAGCGGGGGGAGGTCGGCGCCAACGGCGAAGCGGGAAAGGATCGCCCGGGCGTCGGCGGCGGAGACGGGGCCGGCGATCGCGGCGGTGGCCCGGTCCGCCCGGAACCAGGATTCGCGGACGCGGTGGATGTCCGCCTCCGAGAGCGCGCGGATCGCCTCCGGTCTGCCGCAGGGCGGGCGGACCCAGCGCGGATCGTCGCCGAAGAGTGCTTCGGCGAGCGCCTCGCGCAGCCCCGCGGTGAACGGGTCCTGCGCCTCGAGGGTGTGGAGTAGCTCGGCCCGGGCCCTTTCGATCGCCTCGCCGGAGATGCGCTGATCGAAGATCGCGTCCTGTATCAAGAGCGCGCCGAGGCGCCAGGTCGCGGCGGGGAGGTGGATCGTGATCACCGTCGCCGCGGCGCGGCATTCGACGCGGGCGCGCCCGCCGATCGCCTCGAGTTGCGGGCGGGCCTGCTCGATCGCCGCCATCGCGGCGAGCGGCGTGAGGCCCGCCTCCGAGTCCAGTTCCCGTGGGCTGCCGGAGTCGAGGACGATGGCGAGCCCGACGGCGACGGCGTCGGGCTCCTCCAGGACGGCGAGTCGAGATTGGGCGCGGGCGGCAGCGGGCGCGCACACCGCGACGGCAGCTCCGAGGGCGAGCAGGAAGGGGAATGCTTCGCGCGCTCGGGGATCGCGTTTCCTCACGGCCCGACCTCCGCCACCGAGGCCGTTGCCGGCGAGAGTAGCCGGAGCGCGTCCCGGACGCGGCGTGCCCCGACGCCGGGGAGCGCGTCGAGGAATCGCGCGGCTCCGCGCGGGTCGCCGGTCTGGTCGGCGAACCTCCCGATCAGCGAGGCAAGGCCCTGAGGGGTACGAGCTTCGTAGAGCAGCGAGTGGTAGAGCGCGCGGCGCGCGGCGGCGACCTCGTCGTCTTTCAGCTCCGCGACGGCGCGCTCGATGGCTTGGCGGAGCACGCCGGCGGCGTTGGCTCCGGAGCCCGGGAGCGCCGCGCCGAGCACGACGAAGGCGACCCGGTCCGGCTCCCACCAGAGTTCGGCGCGCGCCCTGGCGAGCCCCGACGCGGCGAGCCGGCTGGTCACGAGGGCCGACGCGACGGCGAGCGCCGCCGGATCCCGTCGGTCGACGGACCACCCGATCCCGACCCACTTCGCGACGGCCTCCGCGCGCGGCGGCGCATCCGCCGGCTCGGCCGCCGCGGGCGGTCGGGGACCCGGGGGCGGCGGCTGCCACCCTTCGAATGCCGCGGCGACATCGTCGATCCCGACGGCCCCGACCACGACCGCGGTCATCCGTTCAGGCACGAAGTACCGGCGCCAGAACCACGCCAGGTGCTCCACGTCGAGCCGATCGGGCGCCGGGGGGACGTCGGGCGCGTCCGGCGCGGGGAAGAGCGCCGCACGCAACGCGAGGCGGAGCCGTGCGCCGGGCAGCTCGAGGGCGGCGAGCGCCTCGCGCTCCGTACGGGCCTGCACGGCCGCCAGGTCGCGCGCCGAGAGCGCAGGCGACGAGACCGCGCGCCTCAGCAGAGCGACCATGGCATCGAAGCTCTCGGCGGGCCCCGCGATCGTGTAGACCGCATGGCTTGCCGTGCTCTCCAGCTCCACCCGCGCTCCGATCGCCGCCGCGCCGCCCTCCAGCTCGCCGCGCGACAGCGCCATGAGCAGCCGCGTCGCGCCTCGCGTCCCCGGCCGCTCCGTCACCGGCACCGACAGCCGCACCACCACCAGCGACGGCGACGACATCGCCCGGTACACCACCCTGGGCCCGATCCGCGGCTCGATCACCTCGATCGACCCGAGCACCCCACCCGCGCCCGCCAACCCGGGCGGCAGCAGGAGCGCCGCCCAGAGCACTGCCGTACAGCTCATGGCTACCGCCCAACAAAAAAGCGCCCCGCTGGGGCGCTCATAGTCATCGATGCGAGATCCCGATCGTCTCGGCGCTCAGTCCTTCGACGCGTCGAAGAAGAACGAATTCGGGTTCATCGGCACGCCGTTCCGGAGCACCTCGTAGTGCAGATGCGGTCCCGTCGCGAGGCCGCTCGAACCGACTTCGCCGATCTTCTGCCACCGCTCCACCCGCTGACCACGCGTCACGGGCGGCCGATTCAGCATGTGCGCATAACGCGTCACCAGCCCGTTGCCGTGGTCGATCTCGACCATCCACCCGTAATCCCCGTTCATCCCCGCGTACGTCACCCGGCCGCGCGCCGCCGCCAGGATCGGCGTGCCCGGCGGCGCGGCGATGTCGACCCCCTCGTGCGGCCGCGGGCGGTTCATGATCGGGTGCCACCGGCTCCTGGTGAACGCGCTCGAGACGTACCCGTTCACCGGCTGGATCGACGGCGTCGACGCCAGACGCTCGTGCTCCGCCTCCAGCGCCGTCGTCGCCTCGCTCCAGCTCTGCGCCAGCAGCTCCGCGCGACGGATCATCTCATTCAATTCGTGTGCCGTCGAGAACGCCATCTCGCCCTTGTCCGGGGAGATCCGGTACAGCTCGCTCCCCGTCAGCGTCGCCGTACCGGGACCGCCGATACCGGCCATCCGCACGTCCTCGTCGATCGGGTCGAGACCCGCGAGCAAACGGTACTTCTCGTCCTTCTGCGTCAGGTCCTCCAACAGCTGCTCGAGCGTCGCGAGACGGCCCCGGATCGTCTGGACCTCCGCCGTCAACAGACCATTCTCCCGCTCCAGCCGTTCAGCGCGCATGCGCTGCCCCTGCCGCACGAAAAATCCGGCGGCAAGCGACGTAAGGACCGACAGGATGAGCAGAGCAGCCGCAATGCTGAAACGAACCAACTCGCGCGACAGCTCGTACTGACGCACGGCGATCTCGTCGTCTCTTACGATCAACAGCGTCCAGCGCCGTCGAGCCATGATGCCCTCAGGATCGTGAAGGTGTGGCTCCGTTCGGATGCAGACGTCAATCGGTAGCGCAGATTACTCTGCGTCCGATGTCGCAGAAGGGGACACGGGCGCCACGATAATTCCGAAGATCGGCAGGTGTCAAGAGAAACTATAGGCAGGTGCTCGCGCGGGGCAATCCTCGTACCTATGGCGTCGATATTCGTAATATATTGAAATACAATGACATAAATGACAGCGGGGCGCGGCGTCACAGCCGCGCCCCGCGCACATTTTTCACGACACGGAACTTATTGTGAAGGCTCGCGCGGGAACAGCACTTCGCCGCGTTCGACTCGCCGGCCCGTGAGGTCGAGCTCGACGAGCCGGTCGAGCGGCGGCGGCGAGTCGAAGCCGAACCGGTTCGCCAGCTCCGTCATCTTCCGCGGCATGAATGGGAAGAGGAGCGACGCGAGTGCGGTGACCGCGCGGGCGAGGGACGCGAGTGTGGCGTCGAGTTCGGCGGCCTGCTCCGGGTCGCGCGCTTGCTTCCAGGGTGCCCGCTCCTCGATGAAGCCGTTGGCCGCGTCGGCGAGGTCGATGGCCGCGGCGGCGCCGTGGTGGAGCAGGTTCGCGTCCATCGCGGTGCGGTATCGGTCGAGCACCTCGGCCACGCTGTGGTCGAGCGAAGTCCGCTCGCCGGCCGGGACGACGCCTTCGCGGTAGCGCTCGATGAGCGACAGCGCGCGATTCGCGAGGTTGCCGAGGTTGTTCGCGAGGTCGGCGGTGTAGCGCTCGTCGAATCGCTCCCAGGAGAACTCGCCGTCGCCGTTCCAGGGGATCTCGCGCAGGAGGTAGTAGCGGAGCGCGTCGGGTCCGTGACGTTCGACGGCCGATTCGAGGGTGACGGTCACGCCCTCGGACTTGGAGAGCTTCCGCTCGCCGATGGTGATGAAGCCGTGGCCCCAGACGGAGCGAGGCAGCTCGATCCCCGCGCTCATCAGCATCGCGGGCCAGTAGATGCAGTGGAACCGCGTGATGTCCTTCCCGACGACGTGGACGTCAGCGGGCCAGATCTCGAGGTACGACTCGTCGGGGAAGCCGACGGCCGACAGGTAGTTCGTGAGCGCGTCGATCCAGACGTAGACCGTGTGCTCCGGGTCGCCGGGCCAGGGCACGCCCCAGGGCAGGCGGGCGCGGGACACGGAGATGTCCTCGAGCCCGCCCTGGATGACGTTGCGGATCTCGTTGCGCCGGATCTCCGGCTGCACGAATTCCGGCCTCTCGTCGAGGAGCCGGAGCAGCGGCTCCTGGTAGCGGGAGAGGCGGAAGAACCAGTTCTCCTCCTCCATCCAGACGACCTCGCGGGTCGGGTGGATGGGGCAGCGCCAGGACGACCCGGCGTCGTCGCCGGGGGCCTCGATCAGCTCGTCCTCGCGCTTGAACGCCTCGCAGCCGACGCAATAGTAGCCGGCGTACGAGCCCTTGTAGAGGTCGCCGGCGGCCTGCATGCGCCGGATCATCGCGTCCACGGCGCGCTGGTGGCGCGGCTCGGTGGTGCGGATGAAATCGTCGTTGCTGATCGCCAGCCGCTCCCACATGTTGCGGAAGAGGCCGGCGATCCGGTCGACCCACTGCTGCGGCGAGACACCCGCGGCCTCGGCGCTCTGCTGCACCTTGAGGCCGTGCTCGTCCATGCCGATCACGAAATGGACCCGCTCGCCCTTGAGCCGGCGATAGCGGGCCATGGCGTCCGCCCCGATCTTCTCGAGCGCGTGGCCCATGTGCGGCGGGCCGTTCGCGTAGTCGATCGCCGTCGTGATGTAGAAGTCCTTGCGACTGCTCACCGCTTCCGCCCCTTCTCCCTCGTATCGTCGTTCTCGGAGCCGCCCGCCTGCGCCGCGCGTGCGACTTCGCTCTTCAACTCCGCCAGTTCCACGATCCTGCGAGCGCCGTCTTCCGCCTTGAGGAGGACGCGCTCGCGCCAGATGTCGACGCTCACGACCTTCTCGCGCCCTTGCAGCGTGACGAGCGTCTTCCCTTCGCGCGGGAACTTCTTGCGCGCCTGTAGATACGCCTCGTGCTCGTAGGTGAGGCAGCACATGAGGCGCCCGCAGCAGCCGGAGATCTGCGCCGGGTTCAGCGACAGCCGCTGGTCCTTGGCCAACTGCAGGCTGACCGGCTTGATCTCGCGCAGCCATGTCGAGCAGCACAGCTCGCGGCCGCAGCGCCCGACGCCGCCGAGGAGCGCCGCCTCGTCGCGCACGCCGATCTGCTTCAGCTCGATGCGGGTCCGGAAGGTCCGCGCCAGGTCGCGGACCAGCTCGCGGAAGTCGACCCGCCGCTCGGCCGTGAAGTAGATCGTCAGCTTGTTCCGGTCGAACTGCCACTCGGCCTCGGTGACCTTCATCTTGAGGCCGAACTTCTGGACCCGCTCGCGGGTGATGCGCCGGACGCGGTCCTCGTCGGCGCGCAACATCTGGAGGCGCTCTACCTCTTCGGGGAGCGCCTCGCGCAGCACGCGCCGTTCCGGGACGGGCGCCGCGCACCCGGTCGTGCAGCCGGCGCACTTGCGTTCCGCGATGGCGCCGCTCGCCGTGACCCGGCCGAGGTCCTCGCCGCGGTCGGCTTCGACCACGACGTATCCGTTCAGCCGGATCGGCTCGCCGTTCGCGACGAAGTAGTCCCGGCGATTGCCCTTGAAGCTGACTTCAACGATCTGGGCCACGCTTGGCCCTCCTTCGTGTCGATGTTGGCCGGCGCGGCGGGCGCGGCGCGGGTTCGGCGGCTCACGCCCGTGCCGGGACCGATCGCCATTCGCCCATGCGACCGTACTTCTCGAGGCGCCGGTCGATCAGTTCGTCCGGCGGCGTGTCCCGCAGGTCGTCCAGGTGCCGGCCGAGCGCCTCGGCGAGCGCGGCCGCGGCGGCATCCCAGTCGGCATGGGCGCCGCCCACCGGCTCGGCGATCACCTCGTCGACGACGCCCAGCGCCTGCAGGTCCGTGGCGGTCAGCTTCAGCGCCGCCGCCGCCTTGTCCTTCGCCTCGTTCGTCTTCCAGAGGATCGCGGCGCACCCCTCGGGCGAGATCACGCTGTAGACCGCGTTCTCGAGCATGAGGATGCGGTCGGTCACGCCGAGCGCCAGCGCGCCGCCGCTCCCGCCCTCGCCGATCACGACCGAAATGGTCGGGACGCGGAGTCGCGCCATTTCCCGCAAGTTGCGCGCGATCGCCTCTGCCTGGCCCCGCTCCTCTGCGCCGATACCCGGGTAGGCGCCGGGCGTGTCGATCAGCGTGATGACCGGGTGGCCGAACTTCTCGGCGAGCTGCATGAGGCGGAGCGCCTTGCGGTACCCTTCCGGATGCGGCATCCCGAAGTTGCGCTTCAGGTTCTCCTTCATGTCGCGCCCCTTCTGGTGCCCGACCACCATGACGGTCCGGCCGCCCAGGCGAGCCCAGCCGCCGACGATCGCCGCGTCGTCACGGAACGAGCGATCACCGTGCAGCTCGATGAAGTCCGTAAAGACGCGCGCAATGTAATCGAGCGCGTACGGCCGCTTCGGGTGCCGCGCGAGCTGGACCCGCTCGATCGGGGACAGGCCCCGGTACGTCTCGTCCTTGAGCTTCTCGAGCTTTCGTTCCAAGATCGCGATCTCGTCGGCCACGTTCAGTCCGCTCTGTCTGGCGAGCTCCTGCAGTCGTTCGATCTGCGCCTCGAGCTCCCGGATCCCTTTTTCGAAATCCAAATGTGGGGCGCTCATCCTCCCCCTAATCCTCAAGTCCTGACGAGTCGTACGTGGTCGACCCCGAAGAGGGCGCGCAGTTCCTCGACCAGCGCCTCGCTCGGCGTGACCGTGATGGTGCGCGAGCGGAAGCGCCGCTCGCCGTTGTCGTGGCGTCCGTTGCCGCCGTTCCCGCGGGCCGCCGCGCCGTTCGCGGTGCCGCCGTTCGCCGCGCCGCCGTTCGCCGCCGCGCCGTCGCCATTCGTCGCGCCGGCCGGCGCCCAGCGCACGTAGATCGGCGAGACGCCGGGGTGGGCGCGGAACGCGCGCGTCGCGGCGTCGATGACGTCGACGTCGCCGCCGGACGGCAGGCGCAGCTCGAGTGCGATCGCGTCCGACTTCCGCACCTCGGCGAGTGGCATGACGTCGTCTAGGAAGATCGGCGGATCGTCCTCGTCACGCTCGCGGCCGGAGACGCTGCCGAAGATCAGGACCGGCGCGTCCTGGACCAACAGGTGCCGGCAGCGCTCCCACGACTCGCCGAAAGCCAGCACGGTCGCCGTGCCGTGGAAGTCCTCGACCGTGATCCGGCCCCATTCGTTCCCGTTGCGCCGCGAGATCTGTCGGCTGACGCCCGTGATCACGCACGCCAGCTCGACCTTCCGATCCCTGTGCTCCTTCAGGTTCCCCGTGTTGACGTGCTCGAAGATGCGCACCTCTTCACGGAACTTCTCCAGCGGATGCCCGCTGATGAAGAAGCCCAGGATCTCCTTCTCCTTGGCGAGCCGCTCCGACTCCGGCCACGGCTCGGCGTCCGGGAGGCGGGGCTCCGGGCGCATCTCGGGCGCCGACGCTCCCGCGCCGCCGTCGAGCGCGTCGAAGAGCGACGCCTGGCCCGACTCCCGCTCCGCCACGCGGAGCTGCGCCTCGCGGACCACGTCGTCCAGCCCGGCCACGAGCTGGGCCCGGTGCGGCGCGCCGGACGGGAGCCGGGTCGCGAGCGAGTCGCATGCGCCGGCCAGGATCAGCGCCTCCAGCGTCCGCTTGCCTACGGCCCGCAGGTCGACGCGGTTCGCCAGGTCGAAGAGCGAGCGAAACGGCCCGCCCTCCTCGCGCGCCTCCAGGATCGAGCGCACCGCGGCTTCGCCCACGCCGCGCACCGCGCCCAGCCCGAAGCGGATCTGCGTGTCCGAGACGGGCGTGAACTTCCAGCCGGACTGGTTCACGTCCGGCGGGAGCACTTCGATCCCGCCCGGACGGTCCGGGATGTAGCGCCCGAGCTCGCGGCACTCCCCGATATACTTCACCACATCGTCCGTCTTGTCCACCACCGACGAGAGGAGCGCCGCCATGAACTCGGCCGGGTAGTACCGCTTGAGCCACGCGGTCTGGTAGCTGAGCAGCGCGTACGCGACGCTGTGCGACCGGTTGAACCCGTAGCGGCCGAACGTCTCGATCTGCTCGCCGAGTTCGCGCGCCGTCTTCTCGTCGATCCCGTTCGCGATCGCGCGCTCGACGAACTTGCCGATCTCCTGCCGGATCAGCTCCGCGTCCTTCTTCCCCACGGCCTTACGCATCACGTCCGCCTCGGCGAGCGTGAAGCCCGCCAGGACCTGCGCGATGCGCATCACCTGCTCCTGGTAGGTGATGACGCCGTAGGTCGGCTCCAGGACGTCGTGCAGCTTGGGGTGCGGGTACCGCACCGGCTCGCGGCCGAGCTTGCGGCGGATGAACACGTCCGTCATCCCGCTGTCGAGCGGGCCCGGGCGGATCAGCGCGTTCGTCGCCACGAGGTCCTCGAAGCGGTCGCAGCGCATCGAGCGGAGCTTCTCCGTCGCCAGCGCGGATTCGAACTGGAACACGCCCGTCGTGCCGCCGCGGGCGAGCATCTCGTAGACCGCCGCGTCGTCGAGCGGGACGTCCTCGATCCTCGCGAACTCCTCACCCGTGACCGGGTGGCGCAGCGCGCCGTGACGCTCGCGGATCCAGCGCACCGCATCGTGGATCACGGTGAGCGTCTTGAGGCCGAGGAAGTCCATCTTGAGCATCCCGGCCTGCTCGAGTGCGATCATGTCCCACTGGGTCACGATCACGGTCTCCTCGCCCGAGCCCGCGCCGGAGCCGCGCGTCGACTGGGTGCAGACGGGGACGTAGTGGTGCAGCGGACCGGGCGCGATGACGACGCCCGCCGCGTGCACGCTGGCGTGACGCGAGAGTCCCTCGAGGACCTTGGCGTAGTCGAAGAGCTGCCGCACGCGCTCGTCCGTCGCGTAGAGATCGCGCAGCTCCGGGATCTGCTCGACGGCCTCGGCCACGGAGAGCGAGAAGGCCGGCGAGTTCGGCACCAGCTTCGCGAGTTTGTCGGTTTCCGCGGGCTCGAACCCGAGGACGCGGCCGACGTCCTTGATCACCGCCCTCGACTTCATCGTACCGAAGGTGATGATCTGCCCGACCGACTCCTTGCCGTACTTCTGACGGACGTAGTCGATGACCTCGCCGCGGCGCTCGTAGCAGAAGTCGATGTCGATGTCGGGCATCGACACGCGGTCGGGGTTCAGGAAGCGCTCGAAGAGGAGATCGAACTTGATCGGGTCGACGTCGGTGATCCCGATCACGTAGGCGACGAGCGAGCCGGCCGCCGAGCCGCGCCCCGGCCCGACCGGGATCCCGTGGTCCTTCGCCCAGTTGATGAAGTCCTGCGTGATGAGGAAGTAGCCGGCGTAATCCGCGCGTTCGTTGCTGATGACGCTCAGCTCGTACTCCAGGCGCTCCTGGATCTCGGGCGGGATCGGGTCGCCGTAGCGCTGCCGGGCGCGCTCGAACGTGATCTGCCGCAGCAGCGTCTTCTCGTCCGGGACGCCCTCGGGGAGCGGGAAGTTCGGGACGTAGTAGCGTTTCTCGAACGAGAGGTCGACGGCGTCCGCGATCGCCAGCGTGTTCTCGAGCACGTCCGGGCGATCGGGGAAGCGCTCCGCGATCTCCTGCGCGGACTTGAAGTAGAGCCCGCCGTCGTAGCGCATGCGGTTCGGGTCGTCGCGGTCCTTGCCGAGCCCGATGCAGAGGAGGACGTCGTGGGCGTCGTGGTCCTCGGCACGGAGGAAGTGCGCGTCGTTCGTCGCGACGACGGGGAGCCCCAGCTCGTCGGCCAGGCGGAAGATGCGCTCGTTGAGCGTGTCCTGCCCTTCGCTGTCGTGGGCCTGGACCTCGAGGTAGTAGCGGCCGTCGAAGACCTCGGCATACCACTCGGCGACCTCGCGCGCCGCATCCCACCGGTCCTCGAGCAGGTGATGCGCGACCTCGCCCGCCATGCACGCCGACGTCACGATCAGGCCGTTCGCGTGCTCCCGAAGGATCTCCCGGTCGATGCGCGGCCGGTGGTAGAAGCCCTCCATGTACCCGATCGAGGTCAGCTTGACCAGGTTCCGGTAGCCCTCACGGTCGCGGGCGAGGAGGACCAGGTGGTAGTAGGGGCGCGCGCCCTTCGGCGTCGTCCGGTCTCGCCGGTCGCCGGGGGCGACGTACGCCTCCATCCCCAGGATCGGCTTGACCGACGTCTTCGCCGCCTGCTGGTAGAACTCCCACGCGCCGTACATGCACCCGTGGTCCGTCAGCGCGAGGGCGGGCATCTCGAATTCGGCGGCGCGACGGATCAGGTCGCCGATCCGGTTCGCGCCGTCGAGGAGCGAGTATTCGCTGTGCGTGTGAAGGTGAACGAAAGACATGCCGTCAAGATCCGCACTCGAACGAATCCAGGATCGTCTGGAGCTGGAGGACGTACTCGTACTTGTCCTTCGACGGCGCGTAGAGGAACGCGTCGATCAGGTACGTCCTGTTCTGGGCCGGGCACACGACGGCGCGGCTCAGGAACGGCCCGGCCATGGGGAAGGTCGGGTCCGTGCCCAGCCACACGCCCTGCAGCTCGATCGATCCGTCGGCGTACGCCTCGAGCGCCCGGCTACGGATCTGGTTGCGATCGACCACCTGCTCCCACTCGTAGGCGTGGGCGCCCAGGCTGTCGCGCCAGGCGCGGAGCTGGTCGGCCGCGAGCGGTGTAGCGCCCTCCCGCCACATCACCGCGATCGAGCGGTCCACCCGGCCAGCGGCCGGGTTCGCGTTCAGGAACCGATGCGCCTCGCCCAGGCGCGTGTGCGTGTAGACGTTCGGCAGCAGGAGCGCGAAGCCGACGTCGGCGCGCAACGAATCCCGCAGCGCGGTGTTGGCGCCGCTCACGAACATCCGCTCCAGCACGCCCTGCAGGTACCTCTCGTGGTAGATCTCGTGCAGCGTCGGGAGCAGGTCGATCACCGCCCGCTCCATCCCCTCGTCGGGGAGGACGACCGCCGTGACCCGCTGCCCCCGCGCCCAGATGTCGGACTTCTCGTAGATCGCCGGCAGGTCGGACTCGACGGCGCCCTTCGTCACGTCCGCGACCCACGGGTCGTCCGCCCGGCCGATCACCAGCACCTGCTTCCACTCTCGCAGCTTCGCCAGCGTCGGGTCCGTAGGCGAGACGTGCGTCAGCTCGAACGTCCGCTCGTTCCGGACGGTGAAGACCCGCGGTTCCATCACCGAGTACATCGTGTCGCCGACGGCCGCCCAGAGCGCGTCGTCCGCGACGACGATGACGGCGTTGGCGTTGCCGTAGGCGACGGGCGAGCGGAAGTTGCAGGCCGTCGTGCCGATCGCCGCCGCCACGGCGGCGCACGCAATAGTGATCGAACGCATTGCAGGACAACGAGTTGGGTAAACTGGGGTCGCCGGGTTCCTTCAAGTTAACGGCGGCGCGGGTCCGGGGCAACAAAGGCGCCGGACGTCGCCCGGCGGGCGGCGGGCGCCGCCGACGCCTCCCGGCTGCCCGTTGCCGGCGGCGCGTTCTGCAGGCGCCGACGCCGCCGTTTGCCCGGCGGGCAAAGGGATTCTACTCTTCCGGGCGGTGACGGATCCGGAGATGTCCGAAGGGGCGATGGCGCAGAAGGAGCGGGGCGCGGCCGCGGGCCTTCCGCACGGGAGCGAGCTGGTGTCCGGGTGGCGTGAGGCCCGGCGGCGGACCGGGCGGATGCTGGTCGCGCTGGACTACGACGGGACGCTGCTGCCGATCGCGCCGCGGCCGGAGGCGGCGGTGCTTCCCGAAGAGACGCGGCGGCTCGTGGCGCGGCTGGCGGCGCGACCCGACACGGACGTGGCGGTGATCAGCGGGCGCGGCCTGGAAGACATCAGGTCGCGGGTCGGGCTTGAAGGGGTGTACTACGCGGGCAACCACGGGCTGGAGCTCTCGGGTCCGGGGCTGGAGTGGGTGCACCCGGACGCGCTCCGTGCTCAGCCGGCGATGGCGGCGTGCGCCGCCGATCTCGTGGCCGGGCTCGGCGGGATCGATGGCGTCGTGATGGAGGACAAGCGGATCACGCTGAGCGTGCACTATCGGCTGGTGCGCGACGAGGCGGAGGTGGCGCGCGTGCGGCGGACGGTGCTGGCCACGTGCGCCGGCCGCGACGGCCTCCGGATCACCGAAGGGAAGCGGGTGCTCGAGGTGCGACCCACGGTCGACTGGGACAAGGGGCGCGCGACGCGCTTCCTGGTCGAGGCGCTCGGGCTCGAGACGCCGACGCGGCCGCCCGTCGTCTTCTTCGGCGACGATCTCACCGACGAGGATGCGTTCCGCGCGCTCCGCGGCCGGGGCGACGGCGTGCTGGTCGCGTCCGCGGCGGAGCTGGACCGCGACACCGCCGCGACGGCGCTCGTCGAATCGACCGACGAGGTGCTCGAGCTGCTCGCGGCGCTGGCCGATCCGTGAGGGGCGGCACGCCCGGTGCGGCTCCCGGCAATGGACCGGTCGGGGGCGGCGGGTGTAGATTCGGCCGGACAACCGGTTCCCGTTCCTTGATTCAGATGCGAGTCGTCGTGTTCGACAGGATCGTGGCGCTGGCCGCCCTGGTGGCCGTCGCCGGGTGCATGGCCGGGCGCGCCGGCGCTTCGGGAGAAGGGGCAAGCGTGCGGCGTGCGGCGCTCGCCCAGATCATCGTGGAAAACCACACGGGCGAGGCGATCGACGTGGCGTTCCTGACCGCGGCCGAGCCGGGCCGCGAGGTCGTCGTCGGAGGCGTCGCGCCGCGGAGCACCGCCCTGGTCGCCCCCGTCCTCGCAGGCGAGCCGATCATCCTCGTGGCCCGCACCGCCTCGGGCGCGGAGCATCGCCTGCCCGCCCGTTCGTTCGAACCCGGCGCGGAATGGACCTGGATCATCCCCGAGGACGCGAGTTTCGTTCGCGCCACGGGCGAGGCATCGGGAGGTGCTCCGTGAGCATGCACGATCCCTGCGGCTGCCCGATGGGCGCGGGCGGGTTCGGCGAACCGCTCGGGCCGTCGGCCGGCCGCCGCCATCACTCCAACCCGGCGCACCGAGGCCACGGAACGCACGCACACGGCCACGGTGGGCGGGACGCCGGCCGCGACCACGAACACCACGGCGGGAACGGCCATGATCGCGGCCACGACCACGCCCACGGTCACGACCATGACCACGCGCACGGCCACGACCACTTCCACGACCTGAGACGCGGGACGGGGAAGAAGGCGCTCAAGATCGTGCTCGCCATGACGGGCACCTTCATGGTCGTGGAGTTCGTCGGCGGGTGGCTGTCGAACTCCCTCGCCCTCATGGCCGACGCCGGGCACATGCTGACCGACGTCGCCGCGCTCGCCCTCTCGCTCTTCGCGATCTGGTTCGCGCAGCGCCCGGCGACGCCGGAGAAGACGTACGGCTACCTGCGCTGGGAGGTGCTCGCCGCCCTCGTCAACGGCGCCGCGCTGATCGTCCTCTCGCTCTTCATCTTCTACGAGGCGATCCGTCGCTTCCGCTCGCCCGCCGAGGTGGAGGGCGGGCTCATGCTCGGCGTCGCGGTCGGCGGCCTCCTGGTCAACCTGGTGGCCGCGTGGATGCTGCACCGGGCCGCGGGGCACAGCCTCAACGTGCGCGGTGCGTACCTGCACGTGCTGGGCGACCTGCTCGGCTCCGTCGGCGCCATCGCCGCGGCCGTCGTGATCCTGCTCACCGGCTGGGTCATCGCCGATCCGCTCATCTCGATCGCCGTCGGCGGGCTGATCCTCTACAGCAGCTGGAAGCTCGTCCGCGAATCGGTCGACGTGCTGCTCGAGGCCGTCCCGCCGCACATCGACCTGGCCGAGGTCCGCGAGACGATCGACGAGATCCCCGGCGTTGACGACGTGCACGACCTCCACGTCTGGACCGTGACCAGCGGCTACCTGGCGATGAGCGGCCACGCCGTCGTCGAAGACCTCTCGCAGCACCAGCGCGTCCTGCGCGAGATCCACGAGCGCGTCTCCGACCGCTTCGGGATCCGGCACATCACGATCCAGCTCGAGCAGGCGTCGGTCTTCCGGCACGAGATCGAGCACCTCTGAAACGCGACGACGGAGCCACGAGAGCGCCATGGCCGAACGGATTCGGATCCGCACGCGCGCGCGCGAGGAGCTGGTCGACATCACCGCGGAGGTTCGCGCCCAGGTCCGCGAGAGCGGCGTCCGGGACGGCGTCGTCCACCTCTGGAGTCTCCACACGACCTGCGCGCTCACCGTGAACGAGGGCGCCGATCCGGACGTCGCCCGCGACCTCGTCGTCGCCCTCCGCGCCCTCGCTCCGCGGCATGGGGACTACCACCACGCCGAAGGGAACAGCGACTCCCACATCAAGACGTCGCTGTTCGGCCCCGGCATCACGCTCCTCGTCGAGGACGGCGACCTGCTGCTCGGCACCTGGCAGCGCGTCTTCCTGGCCGAATGGGACGGCCCGCGGACGCGGGAGATCGCGGTGCTCTTGCGGGGTTGAGAAACGGACGGCGCCCCGCGGGAGGCCCCGACGCCTTCGGCGAACACCTCGGCGTAGATCGGTAGCCCCCGGCGGGGCGCTGTTCTCGGTCGCTGCCGCCCCACGTTTCCGCGGAGCGCAAGAGCAGGCGAGAGCCCGTTTACCTGGCCACCTCCGCAGGAACTCCAGCCGGCTCGCCCGCCGGCGCCCGCTTGCGTTCCAGCCACGCGGCCACGCCAGCAAACGCGCCGTAGGCGACCAGGCCGGTGGTCGCCACGACGGACGGCGAGCCGGGAGGCGGGCCGAACATCGTTCCCACTTGCATCAGCAAGGGGACGATGCCGAACAGCACGAACGCGTACGTGCTGCTCCGGGCGGCCGGACGCGTGGCGCGCAGGTAGAGGAAGAGACCGCCCAGGAGAACGGCCGATTCCAGTGCCAGCGCGGCGGTGGGAAAGTTCCAGAGCCCCAGGCCCATCTTGAACCGGTCTCCGACGAGCGGGAGATCGGGTCTATGGACCAGCAGATCCAGGACCCAGTGCGAGAACACGGCCGCGCCGACGATCACACCGGCCCGCGGCCCCGCCTTTCTGCCGCGCCACGCGTGGTATGCGGCGCCGCAGGCCGCCGACCAGAGCAACGCACCGACGAGGCTGTGCGTGTAGGGGATGTGGTAGAGGTCCAGCGGGCTCGCCGCCGTGATCCCGGGGACGATCCGCACGTGTTCGATTCCGAGCAGGACGAAAAGACCCCAGATTACGTCCAGGAACTGGACTGCGATGAAAAGGTGCCAGAGCGGAACCGTCTTCGCGAGCGATTTGCCCGCGTAACTCACGGCGTAGTGTCCAACGAACATGTGTCCCGCTTTCACTAAGTGTTGCCCAACCAGAGCCTGACGCTGGCGCGAAGATGACAGCAGAAACATTTATGCGCAAGCGGTTTAGCAGGGTCGGGGCCGCGCGATCGTGCCCGGCCGGGAGCAGGCGCCGCGCCCCCCTCCACGACCTTGAAAAGCAGGCCGTTATTGGCTAGATTCAATAGCTCCGGGTCGTCCGCGGCCCGGTTTTTTTGTGCCGAACCTAGAAGTCCGCGCCGGCGCCGGCGCGGGTCGAAGAGCGTAGAATGATCCGCAACATCGCCATTATCGCCCACGTCGACCACGGCAAGACCACGCTGGTGGACCAGATGCTCCGGCAGGCCGGGGCGTTCCGGGAGAACCAGGTGGTCCAGGAGCGGGTCATGGACTCGAACCCGCTGGAGCGGGAACGCGGGATCACGATCCTGGCGAAGAACACGGCGGTCCGCTGGGGCGAGCACAAGATCAACATCGTGGACACGCCCGGGCACGCGGACTTCGGGGGCGAGGTCGAGCGGATCCTGCGGATGGTGGACGGCGTGATCCTCCTCGTGGACGCGGCGGAGGGGCCGATGCCGCAGACGCGGTTCGTGACGCGGAAGGCGCTCTCGCTCGGGCTCCAGCCGATCGTGGTGATCAACAAGATCGATCGCGGCGATGCGGAGCCGATGCGCGTCCACGACGAGGTCCTCGAGCTGTTCATGGAGCTGGAGGCGACGGACGAGCAGCTGGACGCGCCGTTCCTGTACGCCGCGGCGCGCGACGGCTACGCGATGAGGGAGCTGGACGGGGAGCGTCGCGACCTGCGGCCGCTCTTCGAGACGATCCTGGAGGTGGTCCCGGCGCCGCCCGGCGATGTGGACGGGCCCTTCCAGATGCTGGTGTCGACGATCGACTATTCGCCCTACCTGGGCCGGCTCGCGATCGGGCGGATCGAGCGCGGCCGGGTGCGCGTGGGCGACGCGGTGACGCTGCTCGCGCCGCGCGCCGCCGGAGCCGAAGGCGACGACGCGGAGTCGCCGGCCGCGCGGCAGGGGAAGGTCGCGAAGCTCTACACCTTCGACGGGCTCCAGCGGGTGGAGGTCCCGGAGGCCGCCGCGGGCGAGATCGTCGCGCTGGCGGGGATCGAGGGCGTCGAGATCGGGGCGACGATCGCCGACCCCGAGCACCCGGAGGCGCTCGAGGGGATCGCGGTCGAGGAGCCGACGGTTTCGGTCGATTTCATGGTCAACACTTCGCCGTTCGCGGGCCGCGAGGGGAAGTTCGTGACCAGCCGCCAGATCCGCGAGCGGCTCATGCGCGAGCTGGAGCGCAACGTCGCCCTGCGGGTCGAGGACACCGACTCGCCCGACACCTTCACCGTCTCCGGGCGCGGCGAGCTGCACCTGGGGATCCTGATGGAGACGATGCGCCGCGAGGGGTACGAGTTCGCCGTCTCGCGGCCGCGCGTGATCACGCGCAAGGGGCCGAACGGCGAGACGCTCGAGCCGTACGAGGAGGTCATCGTCGACGTCCCGGAGGAGTACGTCGGCGTCGTCATCGAGAAGCTCGGCTCGCGGCGCGGCGAGCTGCGCGAGATGCGCGGCGCGGGTACGCGAACGGGCGCGGCGGCCGGCCTCGCGCGCCTCGTCTTCCACGTCCCGGCGCGCGGCCTCTTCGGCTACCGCAGCGAGTTCCTGACCGACACGCGCGGGGAGGGGACGCTGCACCACCGCTTCTCCGGGTACGGCCCCTGGGCCGGTTCGATCCGCAGCCGCGACCGCGGCGTCATGGTCAGCATGGTCGACGGAACCTCCGTCGCCTACGCGCTCTACAACCTCCAGGAACGGGGCACGCTCTTCATCGGCCCCGGCGTCGAGGTCTACGAGGGGATGATCGTCGGCGAGAACGCCCGATCCGGCGACATGGAGGTCAACGTCGCCAAGGGGAAGAAGCTGACGAACATCCGCGCCGCCGGATCCGACGAGAACATCCTCCTCGAGCCGCCTCGCCAGATCACTCTCGAGGCCGCGCTCGAGTTCATCGAGGACGACGAGCTGGTCGAGGTCACGCCCGCCGCCATCCGCCTCAGGAAGCGCCACCTCAAGGGTCACGAGCGCAAGAAGGCGGCGCGAAAGGCGAGCTGACGCCCGGAGGGCCCCAAACCCCTTGACATAAGGCGATCGTCGTATACTTTCGCGACGTTGCTTCAAAGTATTCCATGCTTTCCGGTCTCGCGCAGACCGTCTGGCAAGGAGGACCCGCAATGGCGGACGTGCTGACTCGCGACTCGCTCCCCGTCTGGGAGGACGAGACCATCCTCGTTTCCTTCGACGAAGACGAGTTCGACGAGGAGGAGTGGGAGGAGGAGGACTGGGACGACGACGATTGGGACGAGGACGACTGGGACGAGGACGAGGACGAGTGGGAGGACGAGGACGACTGGGAGGATGAGTGGGAGGAGGCCGATGACGAGGAAGTGATCGGCCGCCGTCCTCGCCGCGAGGACTGGGACTGACGCCACGCCGCGCCCGGGCGCGACGCGGGTCCGGGCGCGGAGTTCGGAAAGCGGTCCAACGCTTCGGCGCCCATTCCCCCGACCGGGGTTGACGAATAGGGCGCCGCTCGTTATCTTAAGCGTCTGTCTGGCGCAGTTGCGCCACCTGCTGTTTGACAGCCGAGGTTGTGCATGTCTGTGTGGGCCCTGCCCGTGGGCATACCTTCCCGCGGGCCGGCGCGAGAGCGCCAAAGGGTCAGACAAAGGTAATTCCGAACGCCAACAATTGGTGTTCTGTTAGGGCTTGTATCGAACTTTCTATTGGAGAGTTTGATCCTGGCTCAGGACGAACGCTGGCGGCGTGCCTAACACATGCAAGTCGAGCGAGGACGGGG